>Ga0209404_10000407_pt1 | contig 33515 bp, 19 predicted proteins | sample TroAtlMetagenome_2_FD_187447 | JGI IMG/M metagenome (GOLD analysis project Ga0209404, IMG submission 187447) | Marine eukaryotic phytoplankton communities from Atlantic Ocean - Tropical Atlantic ANT8 Metagenome (SPAdes) (version 2) | ecosystem: Environmental > Aquatic > Marine > Oceanic...
AGTAGATTTGAAAAGGTTGCGAGGTGGTTTAATCAACGAAGAATCGGAACTGCGATGCTGCATAAAAGGCAGATCAGATGGTTTCAGAAGACAACTGGGTTATCAAATTATCAAATACAGTGGGTATGCTTCCTAGAGGGTGTTATTCTAACAGGAATTGTGCTATACTTAATTGATCCAGAGTTGCTGGTGAAAATCAAGACTGATGGAAAGATACTGACAGAATTTGTCACTGAAAAAACTACAGAAATTATTAATTATGGCAAGAGTTACTACTAGTGAAGTCCTAATGCAGTTGATGCAATTGCAAAGCAGGGTAGGTGATATCGAAAGACAGATTGATCGCCGTATAAGTCACTTAGAGAAAAGATTCGACCAGTTCGAATTGGACTCTAGGTTTAAGAAGGATCCTATAAATGATTCCCTATCAGACTTACCAGGTATGTCAGGTGGAAAACCAGTGTCAAGTTTCGGTAAGGGTATGGGATTATGACCAAAGAGGATCGTAACTATTATGAAAAAGCATTGGAGGACTTCGATCACTTTTGTGATGAGTTCGAAAATGCCGCCAATAAACGTTTTCAAGGTATAGATGATGACAGCAGACAACCAATTGACAATGCAGAAGTTGAACGAGTCACTCCAGTTGTTGTTCAAGAGATTGACGATATTGGAGGAGAGGGTTTCGAATTTAGAGAACCCCCAGTTAATGTACAAGCCACCACAGTCAGAGACATATCTGAAACTGGATCAGACTCTTGATGACATTTATAAGAAGATTGATATATTAGGGAGGTATACTGGTGGATGATATTATGTACAGAGATATTATGTTTATACATGACATTATATCGATAAACACTCTACATCTTTCTATAGGTAAATATGTTGAGAGTGTACAAATAGCATTGGAGAAACAGGATGCCAGCAGCAGCGACAAAGGATAGTCAAGTAAGTACTGGACATGGTTGTACTGCAACCACCACTATCCTAGATGGTGATGAATCTGTGATGATTGGTGGGAAGATGGCAGCAGTGCAAGGTTCTAACCTGACTACACATACAGCACCTGCTGGTGATAAGTGTTTGCCACATGCTACGAAAGTAACAGAAGGGTCATCAAAAGTCGAGGTAAATGGAAAACCACTTGCCCGTGTTAATGATGGTGTTTCATGTAGTGGTGCTGGCAAGATTACATCTGGCGAAAGCACCGTAGTTGTCGGTTAGAAATTTTTGTGCTATAATACCATTGATGTTTATTTTGTATTATGGCAATACGTACGTCGGTCAGTGGTAACGTAGTTACGATTGAACCAAAACCTAAAAAGACCCGTCAAGGTCTTGGGAAACATACTAAGTACTCTGCTACTAGCAGGAACGGTACTAAGAAACGTTATAGAGGACAGGGGAGAACGTAATGGAATGGTTTTATAAATTATGGATGGATTTATCGTGGTTTGATGGATTTTTCTTTACTCTATGGATCGTTGGTCTATATTGGGGTAAGAAACGTTTAGATTTCCACTTTGCTCGTAGAACGCAACATTCTTGGGATAAGAGTGTATATAAGGTTAAACTTGTAGAAGACGTAAATGTTAATTGGAAAGAACCTTAGACCCTAACGCCGAAAATCTCCGAAAAATTTTAAAATGTATCAAGCACTACCAAGTAGACTTCATGTGAAAGACAGTCCTATCGCAGGGCAGGGTATTTTTGCTTTGGAAGAGATTCCTTCTGGATTTGTTTTGGGTATGTCTCATATAGTTGTAGAGGAGGTCATCTATCGAACTCCTCTAGGTGGTTTTATAAACCATAGTGACGATCCAAATTGTGTAAAATGGTGTGAAGAGGATAAGTGGTTCGTTAAAACTTTAAGAAAGATCCACGTAGGTGAGGAGTTGTCTTTAAAATATACGTTTTATAGCGTCTAAATAAGTAGGAATATTCCTGCTTGTTGTGGCAACCAAATTTACGCAATCCTATAAGGATATATCTTTAGCTTTTAAGAAACATCCTGTAACTGACGATTTAGTAGTTACAAAGGATGGTGCTGCTATTAAGCAAGCAATAACAACACTTTTATTAACTGATATTGGCGAAAGGCTGTTTCAACCCTCATTGGGTAGCAGTCTTCGCCAATTTTTGTTTGAACCGTTAGATTATGGTACTGCTTCTCTGATTAAAGGAGCGATTAAACAATGTCTTGGTAGATTTGAACCTAGAATTAGTATTACCAGCATAAATTGCGATCCAAATAGATCAGAAGATGGATTTGATGTTGAAATGACTTATAAAATAGTGGGAACTGATCGACCCCCAGTCACAGTAGACCTCTTTCTGAACCGTACACGATAATGCCTTACACACAACTTAACAGTTTAGATTTTACTGATATAAAATCCACTCTCAGAGAATATTTGAGAGCAGAATCAGATTTTACTGACTATGACTTCGAAGGATCTACTCTGAGTCAACTATTAGACGTACTTGCTTATAATACGTACTACACAGCGTTCAATACCAATATGGTAGTGAATGAACTGTTCTTGGATTCAGCGTCTCTCAGGGACAATGTAGTGTCTTTAGCGAAGCAACTAGGTTACAGTCCGAAGTCTGTTACTGCTTCAAAGGCGAATATCAGTTTCAATGTATCAATTCCTAATAATGCACCTGAGTTTGTTATCCTGAAGGAAGGCACAGGATTTCTAACCAATTATGACGAGACTACATACCAGTTTGTTGCTACAAAAGACTTTCGTGCAGAAGTAGCTAACAACGTTGCAGTTTTCACTAATATTGAAGTAGTAGAAGGAAATTTAGTTACCACTAATACCACATTTCAGAGTGGGATCAAAGGACAGAGGTTCAGGATTGAAAACAGTGGTGCAGATATGAATACTTTGACCGTAAGGGTATTTCAATCAGCAAATAGTAGTATTTTTGAAGAGTTCAGGGTAGCGGATAATATTTTAGATCCTAGTGTTGATGAGAACGCTCCAGTTTTCTTTGTGAATGAAATTGAAGATGAAAACTATGAGATTGTCTTTGGTGACGGTGTTCTAGGTAAGAAACTGGATAATGGTAATGTCGTTCAAATGTCATATGTGGTAACACATGGCAAAGAAGTCAATGGTGCCAAGACATTTACGTTTGGTGGTGTATTGAGTGATGGTATTACGACTTTAACAATTCCATATCAGGTTCAATCTATTTCTACAGTAGAGAAAGCGTATGGTGGTGAGGATATTGAGAGTGTTGCTAAGATTAAGTATCTTGCACCTAAATTCTTCTCTTCTCAGAACAGGGCAGTCACCAGTTCTGACTATGAAGTGATTGTACGTAATGTATATCCTGCTATTAGTGATATTATTGTATTTGGTGGCGAGGAGCAAGTTCCACCTGACTATGGTAAGGTGTTTGTCTCTATCAAACCATCTGATGCATCATTCCTTTCCGCATATACTAAAGGTACGATTGCCAAAGACCTCAAGAAGTATTCTGTAGGATCTGTAAGACCTGTATTAATAGATCCATCTATTCTTTATGTTGAAATGGATTCAAGTATCTATTTTGATGGTACTAAGACAGAGTTACTTCCGCAACAAGTAGCATCTAATGCTGCACAAGCAATAACAGAATATTTGAAGACATCTCAGACAGAGAAGTTCAATGGTAAGTTCAGATATTCGAAATTCATTAGTGTCATTGATGATTCAGATAGAGCGATCCGTTCTAACCTAACCTCAATCACACTAAGGAAAGATTTCTATGCACAGTTGAATTCAACTACATTTTATGAGGTATGTTACCAAAATGCATTTGATGTTGATTGTGATAATCCCGTTGTATCATCAACAGGTTTCATAACTTTAGAATATCCAAACTATACCACGTATCTAGAGGATAGATCGGGTAAAATAGTGCTATATAGACTAGATTCAGTGTCAGGCGATAAGATTGTTTTAAATGACTCTTTGGGTGATATTGATTATGCTCATGGTGAGATCAAGTTATATGATCTAACTATCATTCAAGGAAGTTTTTCTGATAATCGTATTGAACTGCGTGTAAAACCTGCATCTAATGATGTCACTGTACTTAGAGAAGTATATCTTGACGTAGATGTAGCAAAGAGTAAATTTACAGCAACTAAAGAGTAGTGCCAAAGACTGCAAGAAAAACCTCATTATTAATAGAGAGTCAACTCGCTGCATTTATCAGTGAGGAGTATGAACTGTTTTCTAAGTTCATACAAAAGTACTATGAGCAGTTAGAATTACAAGGACAACCATTAGATATTGCGAATCACCTCACAACATATCGTGATATTGATTTTTATGAGCAGGGTGTTCTAAAACAGAATACACAGTTAACCCAGTTTCTACAATCAACGGATGTGTCACTAACTGTGGGGGACACCAGTGGTTTCCCTGATAGTGGATATTTGAAGGTTGATGATGAGATATGTTTCTATAAGTCTAAATCAGCTACACAGTTTCTAGAGGTCAGTAGGGGAGTCTCAGGTAACACCCAACTGGGGGATCTCTACAAGGAGTCTACATTTGTTACTACTCAAGCAGCAGATCACACTGTTCCTGCTAAAGTATACAATATAAGTAATCTTTTTCTATTTGCTTTAGTAAAAAGTTTCGAATCCCAGTATCTACCTGACTTTCCTGTTGCTTTTCTTAACGACAGCGTTGATCAGCGTAATTTGATCAAAAATATTGCAGATTTCTATAAATCAAAGGGTACATCACAATCAATCAAGTTCCTCTTCAAATGCTTGGTTAAAGATGATCCTCAACCAGAAGTAAAATATCCTAGAGAGCAGACGATCAAGTCTTCTGAGTCTACTTGGGTAAAAAATTATTCACTTAAGGCAAAAATCCTTTCTGGCACTCCAGAGTCATTTATTGGAAAACGCATCGTCCAAAACGTAGACGGGGCCTACGCTTCGGCGGTTATAGATAATGTGCTTTTCAATGGAAGGCATGATGGTATTGATTTGTATGAATTGATACTTGCGGAAGAAAGTGTCAATGGAAAATTCACATTATCATCGAAGAGTACTCTAACTGCGGATATTGATAATTCAAGTACTGTTGTTGATGTATTCTCTACATTAGGGTGGAAAGACAAAGGTAAGTTCGTTATTAACAACGAAACCTTCACTTTTGAAGAAAAGACCATAGATCAGTTTACAATTAAGACTAGATCTGCCGCTTCTTCACATTCTATTGGTGATTTGGTATATGACGCTGCTGATGTTAAGGTAGGAAGTAATTCCGTACTCATTTTAGGAGTATTGTATAGTGCATCTCCTACTAGTCCAAACCCATATGCTAATGTTGGGGAAAAATTAGAGATATCAGATCCTGGTTTTGTTAACACTGATGTAAAGATATTTGATTCATCTAATAATATAAGATGGGATCTAAGTTCTATAAAAGCAATTTTCAATGATGGTGATGATTACTATATTGCATTACCAAATAATCAGTTACGTATTGTTCCCAAACAATCTACGTTAACTACTGAGATCTATAAGACTAACAATAAAGACATTGGTGTCTTCCTTGATGGTAGTCTTGCTATGGGTGCAAGATACACTGACAGTATACTCAATGGTCCAATTCAAGAGATTCATGTTCTTCAAAGAGGTAGTGGATACGCTAAGGAACCATTTGTTCTTGTAGGGGGTGTATCTGGTCTTGCAAGGACTAAGTTAGCAGGTCAGGTAGTCGAATCAGTTATTGTTGATACACCAGGCTCCTACACTGATATACCCACCATAGAGATACTTTCTGGTAGGAACGCAGTAGTTACTCCAGTTATAACCAATGGTTCAATCACCAGTATGGTGGTAACTAATCCAGGTGAGTATTATTCATCTCCACCTGTTATCAGGATTTTAGATTTAGCAGGTAAGGGTAGGTTTGCGGAATTTAAAGCAGAGGTATCTAATAATGGTCAAATTACTGCATGTAACTTAGTTACTGCTGGTAGTGGTTATACAGATGCTAATATTCAGGTTGACATCATTCCTGTTGGATCTGGTGCTGATGCATTTGCATCTATACTGTCTTGGACTCACGATAGGTATAAGTCAACTCAAACAAATCCAGTTCCTGCTGCTTTGCGTAGTGGCGACAACGGTACGAACCATAGTCCTATTCTGGGGTATGCTTATGATGGCAACCCCATATATGGTGCCTATGGTTATGCAGACCCATTAGATGCCACTAGCTCTGTCACACAAATGACCACTAGTTATTCTTTGAAGAGTTCTAGAACTAATGGTCCTTCTACTGCAACTTATATTCTAGGTACATTCTTTGAAGATTATGAGTATACTCATAAGAGAGGAACACTAGATCACAATAATGGTAGATTCTGTTTAACACCTGAGTATCCTGATGGTGTATATGCATATTTTGTTACAGTTGATGGTACTACTCCAGTATTCCCTTATATCATTGGTGAGAACTACTATGCAGTTCCTAGAGATTCTAATTATGTCCAGTCATTAAGTCATAGTGATATTCCTCAAACATCAAAACGATTAAGAACTAGTGATATACAAAAGAATGGTGATAAGACTACACTTATAGTAGATGAAGTCACAAGAGGTAGCATTGCAAGTGCAGAAGCATTATCTAGTGTCTCAACATTCTCAGTTGGGTCTCCATTAGAGATTGATGACTCAAACACTGAAGGACATGGTGTTACTGCTGAAGTTGCTTCTGTAAAAGGAAAACCAATTTCTTCAATTGAATCACAGAAGACTAAAGCATTACTAATAAAATTATCAAATACTGCATATCTGTTTGATGGAGATACTATAACACAATCAACTACTGGTTCTACTGGTCAGATAGTTGGTGATGTGTTTAGTGGTAGTACAATTACATTGAGAGGTGTGAATGGTGTATTCACTACTACTGATCCATTATATTCTAATACTAAAGTAGTAACTTTAATATTGGATGAAAACTCATCATATACGAAAGGATCGAATTTAAGTTATACTGATGGGGTTGCTACTACTATTGCAGTAGGAGAAGTATTAGAAAGTACTACAAGTAAAAATACAGTTAAAGTTAAAGTAACAAGTGGAGATTACAATGTTACTGATGACTATTTCATTAGAAGTAGTAATTTGATTGATACTGTTGGTTCTAAGTTGATTAGTGTAACATCTTTAAGTTCTGGGTTGAATGTATTCACTATCAACAACAATACAGCGATCTTAAAGACTACTAGTAGTCATGGTGTTGGTATTGGTGATGATATCGATGTTGACATTAATCCTGATGATAGTCTTACTACAACTACACAGTATGTCAGAAGCAGGATATATCAGGAAGTAACTTTCCAGTCACCTGTTGCTTCTACAGCAATAAATGATACAGGTATTGGTAGAACTACTATTCTAAATGGTGGTGAAGATTATACTGCTGGTACATATACTGATATTGCTCTTAAGGGTGGAACTGGAACTGATGCAACAGCAGACTTCGTTGTTGATCCTTCTGGTAGTGTAATAAATGTTACATTAAAGAATAAAGGTACTGGGTATCAAAAATTTGAGATTCTTACAGTTGGTGACAGTGATTTGTCTAAGACTGATAGTAGTACACCAGTACTACAGTTAGAGATAGATCATATCGGTTTAGGACTCACTGAGACTAAGGTTAATGTAGATAGTGCTATAGGTTTCACTAAAGATGATTATATTCAGATTGATGATGAAATTATAAAAGTTATTAATAAGACTGGTAATGTACTAACTGTAACTAGAGCACAAAATGGAACAATTGCTATAGATCATTATAATGATGCAGTAGTTAAATTATATGTTCCTGGTTATACTTTAGATAGAGGTTATAAGATTGGTGAACTTGCTGGAGATGCAGTCATACAGACATATGATCCAATTACTCAGAAAGCACAAGTTGTATGGGATTATAACTCAACGTTAACTTCAATTAATGCTGTTACTCTAAGTACTGTATTCTATGATACAAGTGATGATAAGAGACTTGTAAGAGTTGTTGAAGTCTCTGCCCCAATTGAAGTATTTGAGTTTTCCACAGATCAAATAAATTTTGTGAGAAATCCCATACTAAACATTAAGGAATTCTATAGATATAACTTTGATGTATCTCATGCCTCAATGGCTGACAGGGAGTTTGATATATCTCCTAGTATCAATTATAACATAAACACTCCAGAGAAAGTTGATTCTGGTGATATCGTTAATATTAAATTGGGATTTGGAGCAAGAGTTGCTACAAACACCTATAGTACAAAAGTACCATTAAGGTATTCTAAGTATTTCTATTTTGATAGGAATAACGTTACATCACGTGAGACAGGTTATTTGAATGTTGTACCTGATCCTCTTCAGGGTGTAAAGAAAGCATTGGCTGTAACAAGTGATTCTATTGTATATGACACTGGCGTAACTGCACCACATGACGGTTCTGGAATTGCCACATATACTTCCGAGTCTAAGTTTTCTATTGGTGCTATTAATACAATCAATGTTATTAACATCGGTGGAGAATATAAGAAACTTCCAATCGTAGTTGGTGTTGCCCCAACAGAAACGCTGAAAGCGACTGCTACGACTGACATCTACAATGGTTCTATTAGTGGTGTAACTGTTGTTACTGCTGGATCAAATTATTCTAAACCAAAAGCAATTGTTGAAGGAAATGCATTATTAGATGTAGTATCTGATGCTGGAGTTATTACTGGTATTATTGTAATTGATGCTGGATCTGGTTATACTGTTGCTCCAGAAGTTAGAATAGTAGAAAGTGATGTTGAGGTATATCTTTCAAGTTCTGATATAGGAGTTCCTAGAAATATTCGTATTATTAACAATGGTGGTACTTATCACAGTGATACTACGTTAAGTTCTACTATCAGATCAAATTACGTATTTACTTTATCTAATTTTGATATTGATGCATTTAAAATTGGTGAAACTGTAGTTCAGCATATTGGTGGTTTAGAAACTGCTAGAGGAACAGTTACATCATGGAGAAAGGGATCTAATATTTTATCTGTTAAAGATATATCTGGTCTCTTTAGAGAAAAGTTGATTATTACTGGTCTTGCTAAAGGAAACACTGCTACTTTGGATAGTGTTTCATATACTGAGTTCACACCAGAGATTAAAACATATTTTGATAATCTTGGATCATATAGTGATGATCAAGGTATAGTTAGTTCATCTAATCAAAAGATTACTGATACTTACTATTATCAAGATTATTCATATGTTGTTAAATCTAAGACTTCAATTGATGTTTGGAGAGATTTAATTAAGCAAACTACTCACCCTGCTGGTTTCCAGTTATTTGGTGAGGTTCTTATTGAATCTGATGCACATGTCAGAATGTCACCCACTACATCTAGTGGACATTCTACTAGGATTCAATTATGGGATCCAGAGAAGAATAAGATCACTGTTGTTAGTACTAAGAAACAAATCAGTACTTCTATTATTAGGACTGAGCAACTTAAAGTAGAACAAGGGTTAGGTTCTGTATCACGTGATACATTCTCTACAGAAGAGGTCAGAGCAAAACAGATATATCTTAATTCTAATTTTACTGGTGCCTTTACTGATAAAGGAAACCTTGAAGGACAAAAGACATTTGTTATTGTAGATGCTGCTGGTAATGCTGTAACACCATATAATGCACAAGCATTGACTATTACTCTTGATGGTATTATACAAGAACCTGGTTCAGCATATGTTATCAATGGTAATAATATTACATTCTCATCACCACCATTAGGTCCAAGAGTACATGAAGGACAGAATATAGAACAGGTTAAGTTCTATGGTAGGTGGTTTGAATTTAAGACTGCTACATTGAATGCTAGGTATCTTAAGAAACTTAGAAATATACATCAAAGATCTGGTACTTGGATTGATGCTGCTAATTTAGTAGCAATGAATAGAGCATATATTCAATCAGAAACATTAGGTTGGATTAAGAATGAGTATCCAGCACTTACATGGGGTACGTTAGGTCCAACATGTCATAGAGATATTGGTTTAGTAGTAGATGCATTAGAGCATGATTTAAGATTTGGTGGTAACTCTAGAACTATTGCTGCTGGTGAAGCATATTATAACAATGATCTTCTAGATTTCATTACAGGTGAAATTGAACCAACTATTAAAGCATATGAAAAGACAAGGGATCTTGCTATATTAGCAATGAGAAATATATTACCTACTGGTACATATACTACATTAGATCCATTTGTTGATATTAACATTCGTGTGGATTCAGGTAATCCTAAATGTGCAGATGTTGAATCTGCATTGATTTCATTGTATGAGAATTTAAAATCAACATTAGTTACAGGTCCAGGAACTGCTGTAACTTCTCTTCCTGACTACGTTAATAACGAAAACAAAATCTTTGACTTATATTATGATGATGGTGAAGAGGTAGTAACTGACGCTAATGAGAATCTTTTAGTTGCAATAAGTGGTGTTGTACAACATGATTCTGCTTATCATATTGATAGAACCACATCACCAAATAAGATAGTATTCTCTGGAGCACCTATCTGGGGTCAGGAAGCAAATACTAAGACTGTATATGAACCATTAGCAGTAGAGAATATTGCTCTACATGGTATTGGTAACTATATCAGATGTGAGATTGAAACTTCTGGTATATTGGATGGATCTGCTGGTCCTTTCATTCTACTTGATAGTGCTACTAAAGAGGTTAAGAAAGTAGATGATGCTGATTATGCACTTGTCTTTATTGATGGTGTATTACAGAGACAGACCGAATCATATACTATCACTGGACCTGCTATAAGATTTACAAGAAAGATATTTGCTAAGAACAGTGTAGAAATTATGCTGTTGTATGGTAGAGATGTACAACAGACAATTACTCTGCATGATTTCCAACCTGGTAAGTATTTTAATAAATTAGAATTAACAATTACAGATACTAATCCTAATACATTTGGTTCATTGTTTAGTTGGTTTGAAACAAACTATGATAATTCTAGATTTGTATATCAAAAGGATGGATCTCGTAAAAATCCAATAGGTGAGATTAAGACTATTGAGAGACTTAATGATAGATCAGTTAAATTAATCATTGCTGGTAATAATCCTTTATTCAATGGTTCCGAAGCATTATACTTCTCTACTGGTATTAATGAAGTAACTGTTGACGTTCCTAGTACACTTTCTTATCAAAAGGATGAGTATAACAATTACAAGATGCAGAGAAATGCTTCTGCATGGTTATATGATAGTACACAAGCAGAAAGTGCATATTATCAATCAAAGAATTTAATAGCGAACTTGAATGTAGGGGATAAGATTAAAATTGATGGTGAGAATGCTTATAGAGATATACAGGGATTACCAAAATATGTAAATCCTAAAGATTATAGATCTGGTTCTGAAGTATCTTCTAACTTCTTTGGTTCTGTATCTACTACAAATTATAATGGAGATGTTAATGGTGTTGGATTAAGTGTTACATGTACACTTACTGGTGATAAAGTAACAAGTATAGAATGGAATAAGAAGAGTCTGCAATTATATTACGAAAAAGGTATTATTGAACCTACTACTGCATATGGATATGCTACTCCTCCAGTATTACACTTCGTTCCTGAAGATGGTGCTGGTGGTGGAGCAAAGGCTGAGGTAATAGTCAGTAAGGGTCAAATTGTTGACATTAAATTAATACGTTCTGGTTCTGGATACACTAAGACACCAAGAGTTAGTGTTGCTAGGAGATTTAGTATCATTAAGAGAAATGATAGAAAGATTGATAGTTTAGTTGGATTAATATTCTCAACTACATTATTAAAACAGTCTCCTTCTAATGTTACAACTGAAATTATTCCTATTAAGGGTATTGAAGTTATTGGTGATGTTCTACTTGGAGGTCCAGCTAGTGGAGGATTAGTTACTAATAAACCAGTAGTTGTTTCTACATTCGAATTGGTTGCTGATCTTGGTGGATTTGTTTTTAATAAAGAGATCATTAGATCATGGCCAACTTCAGTCACTTCTGCCCCTATGGGATCCTCTATAGAGATTGAAATTGAAAAAACTAGAACTATTAGATCTGTTGCGACATTTAATGTCAACTTCAATAAGCAATTGATTAAATATATCGTAACTGGTGCTGTTGATAATCATTTTGCTTATCAGAACACATATAGTTCCGCAATTTTAGGACCAACTCCACAGACATTTAATAGGGTTAGTTATAGCACCGTTGGTGGTCAACTAGATCTAGGAGATGTACTTTCTACAGGTGGTATTCCAGTATCCGAGTATACACTGGAAGAGATCAGTAAGTGGGGATTTACTATTGGTGAAATCAACGAAGCGGTAAACACGCAGTTTGTTGGTAACATCAAATGGAATTTTGTTAACCCATCAATCAACTACTATATAAGTCAGTTGAACACAGCAGACTTGCCAGATGCTAGTGGTGGTGGATATGTACCAACAGGTGCTATCGTATATGCAAATACAACCAATTTCGATACAACAGGGACAATCTTTGTTGGTCGTGAGAAGATCAGTTACACTGGCAAGTTAAGTGATCGTTTTACAGGATGTACGAGAGGCGTAGAAAATTCTCCTATTGAGGAGCATCTCATTGGAGAGTACATCAGAAACGCCCTATAAATAAATATAAATAACTCGGATTTAGTCTTAATTTAACATTTAGAGACCAGTGCTATGGCAGCTATTATTTCAGAAAAATTTAGGATCTTCAATGCGAAGCAATTCCTAGAGTCATTGAGCGAAGGCGCAAACGATGCGGATGCAGCTCGAACTAGAATGTATTTCTTCGTAGGAAGATCTGCAAAATGGGATGCTTATATTGAAGTATTCAATGTATCAGGTACATTTGCAGCAGGTGAAACTGTTTCAGGTGGTGGATGGTCAGCAACAGTTGCTGAGGTTAATGAGAATAGTATTCTGGTTAATAACGTTCTTCCTACTGCTACAACTACACCTTCATTTGGAACTACCATCACTGGTGGTACTTCAAGTGCTACTGCTAAGTCTGGAGTTTATAGGTATGCTACTGAAGAAGCACCTCCTGCTCCAATTGATAACTATTCCGAGAAACTAGCAATTTATAATGAACTGATTGCTGCCAAGCGTATTACAGGACCATTTGCACGTCTAGTTGTTCCTCGTTATAACTGGAACATCTCACTAAATCCTAAGTTTGATATGTACCGTCCATCATACGCACCTACTCCAGGTGGCGGTGGTGCTGTTGGTAAATCAACTGCTACTGGTCAAACAAGTCTTTCTGACGGTAAGTTCTATGTAATGAACTCAAGTTACGAAGTCTTTAAGTGTCTTTATAACGGCGAAAGTCCTGCTAATCCAACTGGACAAAACGCTACTTATGAGCCTAAGTCTCAACCTGCTGGTGGACAAGGTGCATTTGCTAGTGGAATCTATACAGAACCTTCTGGTACTGCTGGATACATTTGGAAGCATATGTTCACTCTGCCTACAGCAGATGTTCTTTCATTCCTTTCTACAGACTTCTTACCTATCGTTGAGAAGACTGAAGCAAGTAGGGTAACTGTTGAAGGTCAAGCAGTTAATGGTGGTGTTCATGTAGCTGTTGTAGAAGATGCTGGAAGTGCTCTTCCTGCTACTGCAACACTTTATACACCAGTATACGGTGATGGTAGTGCTGCTATTGTTAAGTTTGCTACAGATGGTTCTGGAACCATTACAAGCGCATCAATGGAAGCAGTAGGTACTGGATATACTTACGGAACTACAATTCTAGAGACTGGTAAAGTATTCACTGACGCAGGTCTTACATCTGCTGCTAGTGCATTTACTGGTAAAGCTTCAATCGAAGTTGTTATTTCTCCAACTGGAGGACATGGTTCTGACGCTGAGAATGAACTATTCTCTAAGAGAGTCATGACAAACATTCGTTTGACATATGATGAGGGTTCAGGTGACTTCCCTGTAGACAATGATTTCCGTCGTATCGGTATCGTTCAAGACCCATTTGATTATGGTACAACTAACTATGCTTCTGCTTCAACATTACGTGGTACATCTGTACTAAAGATTAACGGAGCAACATCAGATTATACTGTTGACGAAGATATTTTCCAATCAGTTACTGGTGGTACTGCATACGGTAAAGTTGTGTCTTGGGATTCTGCATCAGGTATCCTTAAGTATTATCAATCTCCAGAGTTACATAGTGATTCTGGTGTAGCAAGAGCATTCGAGTCGAATGCTTCTAATGCTGTTGTAGGACAAGCATCTACTGCTAGTGGAGCTATCGATACAGGTGCTAGTGGCACCGTGTCAGGCATCGCTTTAACAGGAGGTCTAGCATCCCCCGAAATCGCTGCAAACTCTGGCGAAATCGTATACATAGAGAACAGAAGACAGATTACTAGAGCTGCTGACCAAATTGAGGACATCAAACTAGTAATCGAATTCTAATTTACCCACCGTTATTAGAGACTGGTTGCAATGCCTCAAAAGACGAATCTTAATGTCGCACCGTATTACGACGATTTTGACACTGACAAAAACTTTTACAAAGTACTCTTTCGCCCTGGATATTCTGTCCAAGCGAGAGAGTTAACGCAGCTTCAGTCTTTATTACAAAACCAAATTGAACAGTTTGGTAAATATGCTTTTAAACAGGGTGAGTTAGTCATTCCTGGTGAAATTGGATTTAATAACAAACTGCATTTTGTTAAACTATCTTCAGTATCTGAGATACCTACAAATGTCAATGGTCAGATAGTTTATAAGAAATATGATGTCACACAATTAATTAATAAACAGATTAAAGGATTAACATCTGGTGTTGTTGCAACTATCCTTCAATCTAATGTAGCAACAGAAATTGCTGCTGATGTATTATATGTTACATACACCAATAGTGGTGATGCTGGCAATGAGGACACATTCCGTCAAGGTGAGACCCTAGAGGTAGTAGACGGTGTTAATACACCACTGATGGTGGTGGGAACCGATGGAAGCGTACTTCCTACTAGTATTTCTATTACTGATCCTGACACAGGTATATCAACGTCGTTAGAGAGTCCCGCAATGGGATATGCTTCTGCTGTTAAAGTAGAAGAAGGTATTTACTTTGTTAATGGATATTTTGTTAGGAATAGTACAGAGTTACTAGTAGTTGACAAGTATTATGATAAGGCATCTGCAAAGATAGGATTCAAAATCATTGAATCTATTTCAACTCCTGAAGAAGATGCAAGTCTCTATGACAATTCAATAGGGTCTTCAAATTATTCTGCACCTGGAGCACATAGGTTAAGTATCAAACTGAGTCTCGTTGTATACTCATTAGACGAGAAGACCGATAAGAATTTTATTAAATTACTTCAAATTAAGAATGGAGTAGTACAAACACAGGTAACCCAAACTGATTATAATCTACTAGAGCAAACTCTTGCACGTAGAACTTATGATGAGTCTGGAGATTATATTGTTGATAATTTCTCTCTTGATGTAAGAGAGTATTACCAGAAGAATGGTAATCTTGGTATCTATGGTAAGAATGTAACTACTGGTCTGGTAAATGGTATTGATGAGTCTGATGCTGGTAAGAAGTTAGTTGCTAGTGTTGGTCCAGGTAAAGCATATATTAAAGGTTTTGAGATTGTTAATAAAGAGACCAAGTATATTGATGTTGATAAAGCACGTGAAACATTAAACAGAGAAGATATACGTATTAAGACAAAGGGTTTACCTACCTACAGAATTACTAACAATTATAGTTCGATACCAGTAAACTCAGAAGGATCTGAGCTTACATCATATCCTAACTTGTATTTGTCTGCTGCATTTAATGATGGATCTATTGGTATGAATAATACCGAATCTGCAACTGATCCAAAGCAGACTATTAATAGAAGGGGTTCTTTCTTTGATATCAATGCAGGTATCAAGACCCTCTATATTGAAGTTGATAATAACTATGCAACACGTGTTGCAGGTCTTACTGGTGCTAATTTCAGAACTACTGCTGATGGTATTCCAACTCTTTGGTATATTCAATCACGTGGTAGTACTATCATAGCAAACAGCTTTGAAGTTCTATCTTATTCTAGGGTTCCTAGAATTGAATCTAATCCAGATAATACAGTTACATTTCTAGAGATCACTGTAACTGCACAAAAGAATCTTTTGGATGACTTCCTTATTGAGTATGATGAGACTGATGCTAACAAGTATAGATTCATCTATATGAATGAGAATGATGCAGAGACACCTGGATCAGTTCCTTTTGGTAAGATTGTTGACTACAATGAAACAATTACTCCTGTAGTTGGTATAGCAAAACCTAGTAACTATACTCTATTGGAGAGAGGATCAGGATTTAATTCTGATACTGATATTGTTATCTCTAAAGGAAGACTATCCAATGGAGATGCAACATATAATAGTACATTTGGACTATCGTACTTTGATCCAAACTTCTTTACTAAAATTCAGTTAGATGATAAGATCTCAGTCTCTGGTAGTTTTACTCCAGGACAATATGTTAAAGGTCTTACAAGTGGTGCATATGGTGTAATAGAAGGAACTTCTACAGGATCATATACTAAGAACAAAACTCTTATGTTAAAGGGTTTATTCGGTGTATTTAAGAGTGGTGAAGTTGTTGCTGATGAAGCAGGTAATACATTAAGGATTGCAAAAGATAATACAATATCTCATTTTGTTGTTAATAGTAGAGGTGCAAATCATTCTTCTACAGCAACTATTAGAATTGATGGTGTTGAATATGATAACTCTAAGATTAAGGTTGATGTCAGTGGAGATCAATTAGTATGGAGAGTTCAGATTCTTGACAGAGATTCTGCTTTAGTTGAGTATTCTCAACCACCATTAGTTGAAATTATTGATACTGGTGCTACCAGTCAAGCAGTTGTAACTCCAGTATTGGTAAGGAATGCTGTTACAACATATACTCCACAGAATGTTAAGTCATTCTACTCTCAATTTGGATCTGGTAATGCTAATACATTTACAGCAGATATTGAGATTAACAAAGAGAAGTATTCTGAGGTTGTTTCGGTAACTGACTTTACTTTCAGTGGAAGCAAAGGAAGGAAGTATATTGAGTGTACAGGATTTGGTGGAGATGCAACAACGTTTGTTATTCATGGAGATTTAATTCAGTTCACAGATGATACTGGAATCCTTGTGAGAGGTGTTGTACAACAGTCTACAAAACCAGCTGGTGTATATAAATCAAGGATCTACTTAGACAGATCATTACCTAATGATGTTACTAATGCTAGTGTTGTTAGGGTAAGACCATCTATTAAGAACTTCAATCAGGGAACTTTAATATACAAGACTGGTTCTAAAGAAATAAGTTCTATTGTTGCTACTTCTGATGATTCGAAAATCACATATTATCTCAGGAGAGATTTTATATCTACAGGTTCTGGTGGTTCTGGATCTATTACTTTTGCTGCTCAACTCCCATTTGGAACTCAAAGATTTGTATCTTTTAGTGAAAGCAACTTCCTAATCACAATCCTTGATCCAGGTGATGCTCCTGACGTTGCTGCTGGTGATGTAGTTTATATTACTTCAGATCAAGTTGAGATAAAAGCATCTACTGATGCTGCTAGTGGATTGACATCTGGTAGTGTTAAGTTGAATTTACCTGCTGGTTACTTTGGATCTGCTTCTTATTCAACATATCCAACATTAAAGTTAACTGCTACTTTAGAAGTTACTAAAGCAAAACCAAGACTTAAGACAGCAAATTTAAACAAGAGAATTATTGTTGAAGCTGCTGGAGATAAAATTATACCTTTAAGAGGTAGAGACTATGATACTGAATCTTTAGATGTATACAGTTATGCTGATGCATTTAATTTGAAGTATGTTTATGAAGGATCTTCATCGACACCTCCTGTAGTAGATAAAGCAGGAAACCTTGTTACTGGTACTGATGTATCTAACAGGTTTACATTTGATGATGGACAAAGAGATACCATATATGATGTTTCTAGACTTGTTATCAAACCTGGTTTTGAAGCACCAGTAGGTCAACTAGTAATTGCTTTTGATTACTTTGATCATACTGCTGGAGATTTCATCACAGTTGATTCTTATTTACATGAAGCAGGTGTTGGTGCTGAAGAGATTCCATCATTTAATTCACCTGTACTAGGTAAAGTATCATTGAAAGATGTACTTGACTTTAGACCAAAGGTAGATAACGATGCAATTATAGGTGGATATCAGAATACATCATTATTGTCTGCACCTAATAGCAGATCATTTACAGGTACTGGTGGTATTGTTTCTAGTACTCCTGCTCCTGATGTTGGATTAGAATATACATTCTCATTCACACAGACACAATACCTTGATAGGATTGATGGATTGTTCTTGAATAAGAAAGGTCAATTCATTGTTAAGCAAGGTAATTCATCACTTAACCCATCTAAACCTGATGTTATCAGTGATGCTATTGCATTGTACTATATGTACATTCCTGCATTTACACAGACAGGTAAGGATGTAAGGATTACTCCAGTTGATAACCGTCGTTACACAATGCGTGACATTGGTAAGTTGGAGAAACGTATTGAGAGACTAGAATATTACACAACGTTAAGCATTCTTGAGCAGCAAGCACTGAATATGCAGATTACTGATTCTGCTGGTGTTAATCGCTTTAAGAGTGGTTTCGTTGTAGACAATTTTGAGACTCATAAGATTGGATCTTTGAAGTCTTTAGATTATAAGTGTGCTATTGATACACAGCAATCTGTACTAAGAGCACAAGCAAAAGAAGATTCGATTAATCTAGTTGAGATTAATACTAGAGATGATCAAAGATCTGTTTCTGGTTATCAGAAAACAGGTGACATTATAACCTTACCATATACAGAACTAGAACTATTAGGAAACAACTTTGCTACAAACACAGTTAATCCTAACCCATTTGTTGTTCTTCAATATGTTGGTGATTCATTTATTGGACCAAGTGTAGATTCTTGGTATGACAGTAGTGTTGAACCTTTAGTAACAGATAATAACACCAATTTGTATTCTATTTTCCTTGCTAAGGAAAATCTAAAGGAAGCATTCTCAAGTCTTTATAATTCATATAAAGTTAATTGGATAGGAGCTGATCAAGCATTCTATAATATTGGATCATTTGCAGAAGTTAATTCTAATATTGCAGATTCCACTGTTGCTACTGCTAGTGTATCAACATCTTCAAATATTAGTCCAGAAAACAATGAAGTTGGTAAAGGACTAGTAACTAAAGGTGTAGGATCAAAATTTGTTGTTACATCATTATCATACTTTGCTAGGAGTATTCCTGTTAAGTTTAGGATTAATAGACTTAAACCAAATACAAGGGTTTATGTCTTTATGGAAGGTAGAGATATTGGTAGATGGGTAAATCCTGATCTTAAGTATACTGGCATTGCTGCTAACTCATTATCAGCATTTAATGGATCTATTACTACAGATAATAATGGTAATGCAAGTGGTGTCATTTTGGTACCTGCTGGATTACCACCTAGAGAAAATGCTGTCTGGACAGGTAATGTTGATACAGTAAGTTATGATGGTGATGCTGATGAATTGAGATTCAGTACTGGTGTTAAGACTATTAGATTCACTTCAAGTTCTACTGATGCTAGTAAGGATGAAGTAGAAACATTTGCTGAAGTGAAATTCTATGCTACTGGTGTAGTACCAGAGAATCCATCTTCTATTATTTCCACAAGACCTGCATTCTTTAAAGCAAATGAAGGTACACAAATTGTTGGTAGTAATACAGAGAATCCTATAAGACCAAACCCATTTGCTCAAACATTTAAAGTTGATGGATTTGAGGGTGGTGTATTTGTAACAAGTATAGATCTATTCTTTAATAAGAAGAGTGATAATATCCCATTACGAGTTTATCTAACAGATACTACTAGTGGAAAACCAGGTAAGAATATTGTTCCTGGTACTCAGAAGGTATTAACTCCAGAGACATTCTTAAAAGTAGTCGCAAGTGATACACTTACGATAACAAAAGGAGAGAAGGTAACTGGATCTAAGTCCAATGCTTCTGGTCCTATTAGTAAACTGATTGATAAGAATAATATTGAAGTTGTTGCTAGTACTACAGGTCTATTCACACTTACAAATGATCAAGTGTATACTGTTGTTTTAGATAACAACAATGGTAAGAATTTTGTACAAGATGAACTATTAAATGTTACATCTATTACACAAGCTAATAATGCAAACAATACACAATTCACATTAAACATCACTAAGGATTCTGGTCGTGTAACTGGGTTGAATGTTGCTAATACAGGTAGTGGATACGATTCTGCAATTATTACTATTGAAAGTCCACAACTTCCTGGTGGTGGTAACGCTACTGCTACGGTTAGAGTTTCTCAAGGTCTTGTATATGATGCAGAAATGACACTTGCTGGTTCTGGTTATACTGAACCACCATCTATTGTTCTTAGAGGAACAGGTTCTGGTAATGCTGGTGCTCAGATTGAATCTGAAATTACTATTGATACTCCAGCAGTTAGAATGGGTATTGCTATTGATGAGACAGGAGAAACAGAATCTATAACTCCTACTAAGTTTGGATTTGACTTCCCTGTATATCTTGAGAATGATACTGAGTATGCTCTTGCTATTGAGACAGATTCAGTTGATTATGAATTGTGGTCTTCTAAGTTGGGTGGAGTTGAAGTTGCCACTAGTCAAATTGTCACAACACAACCTGCTTTAGGTTCTTTATTCAGATCACAGAACACAGGTGATTGGACTGAAGATCTATTTGAAGATGTTAAGTTTGTATTGAATCGTGCAGAATTTGATATTAGTAGAACTGCAAGTTTGATGTTGTCTAACGATGACTTAGGATTTGAAGCATTGGATGCACAACCAATTGAGACTAATGCAGAAGCAAATACTACTGCTACATCAACACTATTCAAGAATAACAATTATGTTGTTAAGGTTAATCATAGAGACAATGGTTTTGATCTTAATAAGTCATGGGTTTACTTCAAGAATGCAGTTGATGTTGGTGGTGTAACTGCCTCATCAATAAACAGCAATCTTTATAAGGTTTCTAATACTGGTGTTGATTATTATAACATCACTGGATCTACTAGAGCGTCTGGTAATTCCTTTGGTGGTGGTACAAATGTACTAGCGACATACAATAGGAAGTTTGAGAAGGTATTTGCTTCTATATCTAATCTAACATTCAGTCAAACTAAAATTGATAGTTTTGTTAAGACTACAAACATTGCACCAATAGATGACAATTTAGGTACTTTCGTTTCATATTCACAGACTGATTATGAAAAGACTTTCTTAAATGAGGATTTCTATTTTATTAATCAGAAGATTGTTGCTTCTAAGATTAATGAAACCGTTAATAGTATCGATAATTCATTAGTTTATAAACTTGATTTATCAAGTACTGTTACACATCTTTCTCCAGTTATTGATTTGGATAGAGCATCTGTTAAGACTATTACTAATCGTATTGAGAATGCATCTGGAACAGAAGATAGGTACGGTAGAAGGAATCAAATTGTAACTTTCCTACCAGTATTTTCATTTACTGCATCTGGTCTACAAGGTGCTGAAGTAATTAATAGTTCACAAACTCTTGTTGGTACTACTTCTAAAGCAGAAGGAACTATTGTCAAGGTTGATGGTAGTACTGTATTTGTTAAGGTTACTACAGTTAATACTTTCACTGCTGGTGAAACAATAACCTTTAGTGGACAAACATTTGCTGGTGCAATCACTGTTGGTACAGATGGTCTTGTTAAATTCTGGTTTGATATACCAAATACCACTACACCTCCAACATATGTAACTGCTAGGAATCCATCAGTACCAGCAGATACTTATGATAATAAAATTTCTGGAAAGATAATCTTGTGGAATAGTAAGTCTGGTGAGTTGACTACTGTTAATGACAAGCAACCAATTAATAATGATTATACAGGAAGACTTATTGATAGTAGTAGTTTTGATAGAAACGCTAGTGTAGATGATCAGTTATCTGATATCTTTAGAGTTGGTGATCTAGTATCATATCCTAATCAACCAGTTGATGAAGTAAGTTTCATTGAAGTTGCAACAGTATCTTATGCAGATGGTGTTGACTTCATTACAGAAACCCAATCTAAGAATAGTTCTGGAATTTCTAAATATGTGACTAAAGAGATTGCTATTGAAAATCCTGCTACATCTATTGATGTAAAACTTACTGCTAACGTTACTGATATTAAGAATCTTATGATTCTTTATAAGATTAAGAAGTCTTCTTCACAGGAGAACTTTGAAGACATTGAATGGATTTACTTTAATGAAGCAGGTGAACCTGATGTAGATACTATTGCTTCTTCTGAAAATGCCATTAGTGGTATTACAGAAAAACAATCTTCATATCAAGAACTATCTTATAGCATAGAGAATTTACCAGAATTCTCATCTTATGCAGTTAAGATTGTTATGAGATCTAATAACCCTGCATTCGTTCCTAAGATTCAAGATATGAGGGCAGTGGCATCTTATTGATATGAATCACTTGAAGGTTGAGAATCAAGACCATTTGTATCGTGATGTAAATACAGGTGCAATAATAAATACTGACAGGTCTTCTTTTGCCAAATATAAATCCTCCAGAAACAAATATCGTAATATGGAGAATGAATTAGACTATGTTAAAAGTGAAATAGATGAACTCAAGACCCTATTAAAACAATTGATGAATAACAATGGCACAAGTCATAGTAAATAAGACCGATACCTTTGAAAATCAAAGGCAGAAGATTAATGAGATAGGTTATGACCTGCATACCTTCACTGGGACTCAGACTGGTCTTAATGCTACGTATTTGACTTGGAGTGATTTAAACGTTACTGTTAACTCTGCTGGAGGCGGTGGAGGATTAACATACGACAATACTAATGGACAATTTGTATATACACCACCAGATTTAAGTAATTTCATTACATCAATTGGTGATGCTATTCAGGATGCAGATTTCCCTAGTGCTGGTCTGATGAAGACTGATGGTTCTGGTGGATATAGTGTAGTAACAGATAATTCTGCAAACTGGATTGCTTTAACAGATCTATCTGTCACTCAGAATACTCCTGGAAATTCTGGATTAAGTTATAATAATATCACTGGTATATTGTCATTCACACCAGAAGATGTTAGTGGTTTCTTAACACTAACAGGTATTTCTATTAACACTGCTGTAGCAGGTACAGCAGGACTCGCATACAACAATAGTACAGGTGTATTCACATACACTCCACCAGATTTAAGTAGTTATCTAACAACAGTTGCTTTAAATGATCTTAGCAATGTAGATGCAACAACCAATCTTGGTGATGGCAAAATTCTTAAATATAATGTCTCTAATACTACTTGGGAAGTAGCAGATGACACAGGTGGTACTACACCTACATTAGCACAGGTAACTGCTTCTGGTAATACAACCAGTCTTGATATAACAGCTAGTAGTTTAATATGTTCTGATGCTGGAGGACTCATCTTAGGTTCTTCGCAATATGCTAGTTTCTCTAGATCAGCTGGAGTAAATACTCTTAATGGCAATGCTAGTGATTTCCTACTCATAGCAGATAACCTTACTTATACGTCTGGTTCAACCGTTATAGCTTCATTTAGTACTACAGGACTTAATATCACTGGCACTGTAGAATCTGATGGATCTACTACTGATGGTGATGCTATATTCAAGGGTGCTAACGCTGATGTTACATGGGACAAATCTGCTGATGCTTTATTGTTCCCTGCTGGAACTTCAATTTCTGATAAGGCAGGATCAAAAGGTACAGTAGGTCAGACACTATCTTCTGATGGTGCTGGTGGTATTGAATATGTTAGTCAAACTATAGAGGGCATTAGTAATGTCGATATTAACTCTATACAAACTAACCAGATTTTAAAATGGGATGGTACTAAATGGGTTAATGCTGCTGACACTGGTGGATCTGGTGCTGGTATTGCATTAGGAGATCTTAGTGTAGGTGCTGAACCAACAGCTGCTGGTAATGGTGGATTAGCATATAATAATTTAACTGGTCAATTTACATTTACACCAGCAGCAGATAATACTCTTGTATTCAACCATGCTAATGCAACTACATCTCAAATAGTTTATACAAATAATGGTGCTGGTACTCCACAGACATTAAACCTTGTAGCTGGTACTGGAATCACCTTCGGACAAGGTGGTGGTACTGGGAACCTTGTTATTACTGGTACTAGTGGAATTGTATTATCAGATCTTTCTGTAGGTTCTAACGCTTCTGCTTCAGGTGGTGGTGGAATTGCATATAATGATTCTACTGGTGTATTTACGTATACCCCACCAGATCTCAGTAGTTATCTAACTTCTGTTACTGAAACAGATACTCTTGAGACTGTTACTGGAAGAGGAGCAACTTCAACTAATAATGTTATATTCACTGGTGGATCTGGTGCTGGTAGACTTGATGTACAGAATGCTGGAGCCTATGCTATAACTCTTGATGCTGCTAATGGTATCACTACTAATGATGGAAAAGGACTTTACATTGGTAATATTTCTACTAATGTATGGAGAGCAAAAATTGAAGGATCTACTGGTGATCTAACTGCTAATTCTATTATTAAGACAGGTGGAACATCATCTCAATTCTTAAAGGCAGATGGTAGTGTTGACTCTAGTACATATCTAACAACTATAGATCTTTCTAGTAAGAACCTTAATGATCTTGCTGACGTTAATGCAGGATCTCCTACAGACGGACATGTACTGAAGTGGGATGATAGTTCATCTAAATGGATCTCTGCTTCTGATCAAACAGCAACAGGTGGAAGTGGTATTGCATTAGCAGATCTTTCTATAACTACTGCAACAGCAGGTACAGCAGCATTAGCATACAATGATACAACTGGTGTATTCACATATACTCCTCCTGACCTTTCTGCTGCAAGCACAGATCTAACAGCATTCTCTGTTGGTTCTAATGCTTCTGCTTCTGGTAGTGGTGGACTTGCATATACAAATACAAGTGGTGTATTCACATATACTCCTCCAGATTTAAGTAGTTACTTAACTGCTGTTGCAGTAAATGATCTTTCTGATGTAACTATTGCATCTCCTCAGAATGGACACGTATTAAAGTATAATGGTGCAAGTTGGGAGAATGCTCCTGAGTCTGGTGGTAGTACACTAACAACTGAGGAAGTTCAGGATATTGTTGGAGCAATGGTAACTGGTAATACCGAAACAGGTATTGGAGTAAGCTATGAAGATGCTACTGGAACTCTTGATTTTACTGTTAATGGTATAAACGTAAATGATCTTGGTGATGTTGCTAGTTCATTAAATGCTTCTGCTGATGATGTTCTTCAATATAATGGTTCAGAATGGATTGCAGGAGATCCTGCTTCATTTGGTATTGCATTAACAGATATATCTGTCACTAGTAATACAGCAGGTACAGCAGCATTATCTTATGATAATGTTACAGGTGTATTCTCATATACTCCTCCTAATGTTAGTACTTTCATTGCATTAACGAGTCTATCAGTAGGATCACCACAGGTTGCTTCTGGTTCTGGTGCTATTTCTTATAATAATGCTAATGGTGTATTCTCATATACTCCACCAGATTTAAGTGCTTATTTAGATAACACAGCTGTTATTGCAAACTTAGCTGATGTTGTTATTACTGGATCACCTACTAGTGGTCAAGTACTTAAGTGGGATAATGCCACAAGTAAGTGGACTAACCAAGCAGATGCGAATTCTAATGTTACAGATCCTGGTGGTTCTGATACACAGGTACAGTTTAATGATTCAGGTTCCTTCGAAGGAGATGCTTCTTTAGTATGGGATAATACAAATAACAAACTTAAGGTAGGTAACGCAGATTCTGATTCTTACCTACTTGTAGGTAGTAACACTAAGAGAGCTGAACTTAGAAATAACAATACTTCAACTTATCTCTACAGTTATGCTGATAGTACTTTCCATATAGCCGCTGCTGGTTCTGGAACCACTATCCAACTTGATTGGGTAAGTGGAGTTATGGCATACTTTAAGAAGAATGCTGAAGTTGGTTTAAATTATGCAAACGTCCTTTGCTTTGAAACTGCTGATGGTGGTTGTAAGTTCCATGGTGGTATTATTGATAAGGATAATGATATTGGATCATCAGGTCAAATATTAAGTTCAACTGGTACTGAAATAGAATGGATTAATCCACCTACACCTAGTCTTGCTATTAATGACCTAACTGATGTAACTACTGGATCTGTTTCTACCAATGATGTTCTAACATATAATGGAACTGCTTGGGCAGCAGCTGCTCCTACTGGAGGTGGTGATACATTCCCTGCTGGTGGTATTATTATGTGGTCTGGAGCACAGAGTGCTATTCCTAATGGATGGGTTCTGTGTGATGGTAACAACAGTACTCCTGACTTAAGAAATAGGTTTGTTGTTGGTGCTGGAAATAGTTACGCTGTTGATGCTACTGGTGGTGCTTCTACTGTAACCTTGACGGAAGCACAAATGCCGTCACACTCACACTCAGTTGACAATCATACACATAGTATAGGTAGCCACAGTCACACTGTAGATAATCACTCCCATAGTATTGGTAGTCACACTCACTCATTCAGTGGTTCAGGAAGTGGAACTAGTGGAACACAAAGTGATAACCATTATCATAGTGGAAACACATCTAATAGTGGTTCACACGCACACAGTATCTACGGTAGTCATCAAGGTACTATAAACACTGGTGGAACCAGATATTTGGGTGACTCTAATGGTGGTACTAATATGGGTACTGTCAATAGTGGAACTACTAACGCTCACGCACACTACTTCGATACTTTAGGAGTCAGTGAAGACCATACTCATAACACAACGATTAGTATAAGTGGAACTACTGGTGGTGGTAGTGGAAGCACAGGTAGTGAAAATCCAGGTACTAGCAGTAATGGTAATGGAAACACAGGTAACGCAAATCCCAGCACAAACTCTAAGGGAAGTGGTTCTTCACATGAGAACTTGCCACCATACTATGCTTTGTGCTATATTATGAAGACTTAAAGTATTTTAGATGCGTATTGATGATTTGGTATATGTCGCAAAGAAACAGTTAGATAAAGATTTTTGTGAACATGTAATTGAAAAATTTAAGAAAGATGATAATCGATATCAAGGTAAGATTGGTAGAGGTGTAGATCTGGATATTAAACAATCTACTGATCTTCTTATTACTGGTTCTTCTGACTGGGAAAAAGAAGATAATGTATTCTTTAAATCAATAGGACTCAATTTAGATTATTATGTAAAATGGCTTCCTCATCCATATGAAGATTTTGTGTTGAATTTTGTTCCAGAAGATACTGGATATCAAATACAAGAAACAAAACCAGGTGGGTTTTATAAATGGCATCATGATCAATTAGAGACTAGACGTTTAACGTTCATATGGTATCTAAATGATATAACAGAAGAAGGATATACTGAATTTAATTCAGGACTAAAAATTCAACCAGAGATGGGGAAACTAATAATATTTCCTGGATTATGGCCATGGGTTCATAGAGGAGTTGCACCAACATCTGAAACTAAGTACATATGTACAGGATGGATACGAGAAAGAAACGCTGATAAATAATTATTATTAAACTTTTATTATGGAAGCAAGTAAAATACGTAATGAACTCACACGACAATTGGGTGAGGCAGAGACTAAGATCTCAACAACTGAAAAGAGTCTGACTGAGTTGAAAGAATATAGATTTAAAATTATTGGTGGATTAGAGACATTAGATCTTCTAGAATCTCCTGATCCAGATGAACTTGCGGCTAATGGTGGAAAACCAATACCGCCTAAAAAACCAACTAAATAAAGTAACTTCTAGAATCTAATGGCAGCGATACCTGTAAACATAGTCGTTGACCGTCATGCTAACTATGACGTGACTTTCTTTATTACCAATAAAGATGGTACTCCACTTAACATGACAGGATATACTGGTGAGGCAGCTTTTAAAACAAGCTACACCAGTACTTCTAGTGTAGCTGTACCTTTGGTATTCGTTAACAGAACTGCTGGTGAGATTGGTATATCAATGAATAGTACAGAAACAGGTGCTTTGGATCGCAGAAGGTATGTTTATGATATTCTCTTGACTGCTCCAACAGGATACAAGACAAGAGTTATTGAAGGATTAGTTGAAGTTAATCCTGGAGTATCTTCCTAATGGCAGAGTATACCGTTAGAGTTGGATCTCAGCAACATAGTGTTGCTCTGAGAGAGAACCCTGCGTATAACTTGGATGTTAATTATCAAATTCCAACCAAGTCTACACAGTATACAAATTTAATTCTTGATGATATATCTGGTGGATTCGATGGTACACAAGATACATTCAGTCTTTCTGTTGATGGATCACCATATACACCAATAGATGAACAGCAGTTATTGATATCCATCAATGATATAGTTCTCAAACCAAATACAGATTATATCGTTTCAAACGATCAAATCGTTTTTAGTAATCCACCCGCTTCTGGACATAGATTTTCTGGTGTTGCTTTAGTAACTACAGCAGATTTAACCAGAACTCTCAACTTCGTTATTGACTCTGGATCATTCCCAATGGCAATTGGTCCGAAGGGTGATATGGCAGTGGATGTTACTGGTACAATTGAATCATTTGTTATAGTGGCAGATGTCGCAGGTAATATTGAAATAGATATATTGAAGTGTTCTTATAATGACTATCCGAATTTCACTTCAATAACAGGAACAGAAACACCCAAACTAGGTATTCTAAATACTAGTACAGAAATTAAATCGAAAGATGATAATCTTTCGACTTGGAACACCACAGTTAACGCTGGTGATATTTTCAGATTCAACGTAAACCACGTCCTGAACATAAGTAAGGCTAGTGTTGCGCTGAGGATAAAACTATAAATAATTGGTGGTTATAAATAATCATACATAGCAACGTAATTAGGACAGAGGAAAACAATGGCACTCTTAGTCACCGACAACGGCGAAATTGATTCTCTAAGGAATCTGCTTAACTATTCGCAGAATATCCCTAGGAACCTTATTCTTAAGTTGTTCACTACAGATACATATCCTGCTGAGAGTGATACTCCCTCTCAAACACGATATTTCGAACCATACACCGATAACAACACAAACGGTTATGGTGGCGCACCTACAACAGGTTATCCTGGCATCATCAATAATAGGACTGATCAGGATTATGCACAGCAGTATGGTATCTTGCTGAACGGAAACCGTTGGGGAATCGAAACTGAACCAACAGCTGTCACAACAACTAATGGTGATGGTACATCTGGAACATACCTAGTTACGGTTGCTTCTAACACAGGTATTAAAAAGGGTGACTATGTTACTGGTGGATCTGTCGGCACTGGTGCATATGTTGTTGACATTGATGGTACTACACTTAACTTAAGTGTTAAGAACACTGGTAACTTCACTGCACAACCATTGAGTTTTGGTAGAGGTCGTACAACTGCTTCTTATCCAGAGCAAACATTCACATTTGATGGTCCTGCTGGTAACGTATACGGTTATTTCCTCTCACGTGCTAACAACATGCCTACAACCATTCATGGTGTAGGTGATGCTGGTACTGCTGCTACTGGCACACAGATTTCTAAGTCTGGTGTTCGTGGTACTATCGGAAACAACTATATTACTCTTGCTGCTGTTGCTGCTACTACTGCTGCTACTGGTACTGCTGGTGAATTTGAAATTGTTGTTACATCCACAACTGGAGTTGTTGTTGGTCAGCGTGTTACAGGAACTAACGTTGCTCAGGGAGCACGTGTTACTGGAATCGTTGGTACTACAGTTTATCTAACTAAGGCAAACGCTGGTGCAGTTAGTGGTAATGCTGTATTCCAAGCAAACGTTGCTGAGGATCTTGCTCTTGGAATGAGAGTTTCTCAGACAACTACACCTAATGGTATCGATGCTGCTACAGTTATCACTGGTATCGATTACGAGACAGATGATACAGACGGAACAGTAACTGTATTCCTCAATAACGTTCTTATTGAGAACATTCAAACTTCTAACGGTAATGACGTTGTTAAGTTTGACTTCAGTAAAGTAACTGCTACAGGTCATGGTCTAGAACCAGGCGATGCAGTTTATATCGATCAGGGAACAGGTAATACCACAACTACTGCTGGTACTTACATTGTATTCGAGACACCTGATGCAAACACCTTCACGACTACTAAAGCACTTGATGGTACAGGTTCTGTGACACTCTATGATGCGATATTCTTCGCTGAAAGGTTCACAAATGGTCCTTACGCTATTCAAAACGCTGGTGACCAGATCAAAGTAACTCTGAACGTCAGCCTAGACTGATTAATTCAATTGAATTCATTATTATGTGTGAGGGGATTCATTACTGGATCCCCTTTTTTATTTTAGTGGAGGGTAAATGGCAACGCACATCTATACAACTAGTATAGACGGACCTTATGGGTCTAGTTTTGCGTTGCGTATTTTTAGTGGCGAGAGACTTTCATATTCATGGAATCCTTCATGTGTTGATGAGTTTATACAACTCGACTACGGTTTAAATTCACTAGCATTAACACCCACAACCGTCATAGACGGTGGATCTATCAACGACGTAGAAGCTGTTACGGTTGATGATTGGGGTAGAATAATTTACACAGATACTGTCCGACCTTACGGTTTCGTTAGACCTAAGACTGCTACAACGTGGACAGTTCTACATGCATGGGTTGGTACAGGTACTGTCTTTGAGATGGTCGGTAGCTACTACCGTCTGTCTGCTCCTTGGATCGTTCAAGGTACGGTACGAGTCACAGGTAGTGCGGTTACACACTGGGTTCCAGACCTCGAATTCGACGGGCTGTTTGGGATCCAGTCCCTCACAACGGAAGCTTTCTCCAAGAAAGAATCTGGTGAAGGACATCTGTATCAGATTGGTTCTGGTGCAGTTACTAGAAGTATTTCTATTGAGTCCAAGGGATTATTCAGATTCAAGAGTAGCGCAGGGGTTTCCTTCAGACCTAACTGGGTTGGATACGGTACAGCCAAGGTTTCTGGAGAAGTCCAGCAAGTTAAGCGCACATTTGGATTTGAGGGTACTGGTACTCTACCTAATATTAACAGCGAAGATAACAGAAGAGCATACTCATATAATAACTCCTCTGTTGTTCCATTCGATTATGAGGACTATGGTACTATTCCAGTACAGTCCTATCAAGTCATCTCTACAAACCAAGTACTTACAGGTATAAGTACAGGTTCTGTAGTACAAGTTAATCCTACAATAACTGCAACTGTAGATCCTAGTGGATATCAGATTGCACCTCATTCGGGTACGTTTACAAACTCGATTGAACACGCTCCAATATCTATTGGTAAGACAACCAATACTGATTGGGGTCTTCTTAGTATCACTGGTACCTTATATCCATTCGGTCTCGGTCAACTTAAGGGTACTGCTAAACAGAACTACGTACCTAACTGGATTGGTCGTGGTGACATTAAGGTATTTGGTAAAGGTAGAGGAAGAACCAAACCTAGATGGAATGGATTCGTCAGGAGTATGGTTCGTGGTGTTCTCGCAGAGAGAATTACTGCTAGTGAAATTGGATCAGGTGTACTGTTCAACTTCTCCAGAGCAGACGAGGCATTTGTATTCTCCTATGAGGGTACTGGTAATCTATACAAAATTGGTGGTGGTGAAGAGAGAGTCACTACAGATTACCTTGCTACTGGTGCTCTTGCTCCACTTCAGTCTAACGTTAAGGTCAACTTCGTACCTAACTGGAGAGGTTCTGGTACTATACCTGTCACAGGTGCAGTCTCTGACGTTAAGAGAACATATGGTGAGCAACCATTTGGTGTCATCCCAGTCTTCACTGGAGATGCATACGCTGAGAGAGTTACTTGGGATTACAACGATAGTTCTATTGTACCATTTGGTTATACAGACTTCGGTCCGTTGCCAGGTACTGCTACCATTGAGGAGATCACTACAAATACGATCCTCTCAGGAACATCTACAGGATCGGTTGTAAGAATCAATGTTGGTGTTGTTGGTGTTGTAGACCCAGACTACACTGTATCTCTTGTATCTAACTTTACAGCAGGTTCTACCTTCGATTACGGTAGTATTGCTGAAGGTTACTCTGGAAATATTGATTGGGGATATATTTCTCAGACAGTATGGCAGTATCCTTTTGGTGGATTCCAGTATACCAGTCATACACATACCTCACGCAGTGTCAGGTTTATTGCAGAGAAGACATTCGATGCAGCAGTCAAGATTCGTTCCTCCACATGGGTACGTATTAACCCACAATGGAATGGATTCATTGTACTTAAGGCATCTGGTTCTGCAACTTACAGTGTTACTAGACCATACATCGGTGAAGGTCGTGCCTTCAGTATTGTATACGCTGAAGCTTCACGTGTATTTGACTACGTTGGTGAAGGTCAGATCTACAAGATTGGTGGTGCAGTTGAATCTGTATCCTTCAACCCAGACGAGAAACAGGCTCTATTCCCAATTAGAGGTGTTGCTGACGTTAGATTCGCACCTAATTGGAATGCCTTTGGTACTCTATGGGCATCTCATGGAACAGCAGAACCTGTACTTAGATCCTTTGCTTATGAAGGTACTGGTGTACTACCTACTATCATCAGTACAGAGAAGTCCAGAACTTACTCTTACAACGATTCTTCCGAGAATCTATACGAGTACAGAGATTATGCAAGTCTACCTGGTGTTGGTACTGTTACCACCATTACACCAAGTCAGAATCTCTCTGGTACTTCACCAACTTCTATCATCAGAATTGGTCTCAATGGTGTTGTTGCAACAGTACCTCTTGGCCAGACATATGGTATCGATCCTTGGCTCTCTGCTGGAGCAACAACGATCCACGATTGTGGATTCATCACAGATCCTGGTGCAACGGTAAGAGAGGACTACGGATTCACATCTGTATTCAGTCCTATTCGCACAAAGGTTTCCGAATACCCATTTGGAAAACTTGTCAGCTTTACTTCTCTTACACACGATTCGCAGACCAAGATCTTTATATCGGATCCGATTCCTTGGGAACATGCGATCAAGATTCGTTCCGATTCAGAAGTTCGTGTACCACCTCAGTGGGTTACCAACGATCCTACACTTTGGGCTTGGAGTGGTGCAGCAGAATGTACTGTTGTTATTCCTCCAACAACACCACCATTATTCAAGTTTGCTGGTGGTTACACAGATCTCAAGTTCATCACAGCAGAAGAAGGTTCTGCGACTATGGAACTATCT
>Ga0209404_10000412_pt1 | contig 33380 bp, 4 predicted proteins | sample TroAtlMetagenome_2_FD_187447 | JGI IMG/M metagenome (GOLD analysis project Ga0209404, IMG submission 187447) | Marine eukaryotic phytoplankton communities from Atlantic Ocean - Tropical Atlantic ANT8 Metagenome (SPAdes) (version 2) | ecosystem: Environmental > Aquatic > Marine > Oceanic | place...
CGTTTGAGGTTGAAGGAAGATCTCAATGAGTCAAACTCGAATGAGATATCATCTAACTGACGTAACTTACCAACGTAGTATCCGATGAATTCAGATCCAATGTCAGGTGCCTCAGCAAATTGTATCTTGTCAGAGAATGCAACGTAAGAAGCATTACCACCAGGAGGTTGTAGAATACCATTAACGAATGCTAGTAAGTGACCAGCAGGGTCAGGGAAATATGCCTCACCGTTAGAAACAGTTAGATCAAATATTGTTTGAATTCCATCAAATCCTCTGAAGTAACGATCAACTCTACCTTCTAGTGTGCGAGCAGAAGAAATACCTGCACCCCACTGGAAGTCAGACTTGAGTGACATGTTATCAAGGAATTGACCACTAGCAGACTGTACCCAGATGGTAGCAGTAATACCTGCTTGCTCAATAGCAACAACCTGTGCGTAAGACTGATAATCAGTTGCAGTGTAACTTCCAACAGGGGCATAGATTGTTGGGAAGTTAGATCCCAATTCTATCTTACCAATGTTATTACCTGCCTGTGTTAGGTCAGTTAAAGGAGCACCTGCACCTACATCAACCAAGTTAGCAATCCAGAGTTTGTGTGGTACTGGTGGGACAGCATTTGCATCTTCAGGTTGATACTTAGTAACTACAGCAGTGAATCCAGGATTCTTCTGCACAGTACCTTGTAGGAGTGATATTTCATCACCGACATTAAATGTGTCAGAGATACCAGTATCAATGATTGCTGTGCCTAGATCTAATTCTAGAGTTTGTGTACCATGTATCCACTGGTTAAGTTGTAATTGTGTACCACTGATACCCTTAATATCTAAGATGTAATCAGTAACACTACCGTAAATTACGTCTCCTGGTACCCATGCTTCTTCAATGGTTTCTACATCAATTGCAATTCTACCACCATCATTACCTATGAGGGATCCAGACTTACTTGTGTAGTTGTCCATGTATGCTTCGATAGCACCAACCTTACTGAAGAACCAATCACCTGTAGCGAATGATCCCTTCTTAACATTGATTAAGAATCTATCTGAAGGAGTGCCAACTGTATGAATTGCACCACTATCAACACCTTCTAATACATCACCACTACTAATAGTACCAGCAATAGTATGGAGTTTCAAGAATGATGCACCTGTCTCAGAATCAGGTTTCAACATCTGTAATACAGATCCGTTATTAGCGGTTGCATTCTGGACTTGTGCTGATTCTCCATTTGCAAAGGTATCATATGTACCTGGAGTTGTCTGTGCAGCAGTTGTTGGGAAGTGTGTAAAGAGTTTGTATATCTCACCTTCGTTTGCTTGGATAGTGCCTATCTCAGCGTTAGCATTTGAGGTGCTACCAAACACAACATCAGCAGCGTTGAATCCACCTTGTATTGGACATTCTGAAGTATCAGTTGCGAATGTAGCAGAAGTCCTAGGTACTCCATCTCTTCTATTAACAGCAAGGATCTGAGATCCACTGTTAGACTTATCGACTTGTAGAAGTCTGAATCTACCATCATGAATAAAGGAAGCACCAATTTCAAACCATTCAGCAGTACCAGTTAAGACATAATAGTATTCTTGTCCAGTAAGACCAGATAGTGAATTCTCAGATGCTGGAATGTATGTTAATACATCACCACGACGGAAGTTATTAGGACGCTCAATTCTGATCCTATACTCAGCACGATCATAACCTACATCAACTTCTGGAGTTAGACTTACTAGGTCAGGATCAGTATTATAGTCAATACCCATCTCATACTTAGTAACTCTGTTTGTTGCGTCTGTAGATGCTACGAATGTTACTCTTGCTTCAGTTGGATATTGTGACATCTCTAAAGCATACTCAATTGGGTTGAGTGAAGCATCAATCATAAACTCAGCAGCTTCTTGATTCCATTCAAGTTTCTGTGGTGTTTCTATTGAGTAAACGTCATATGGACTCCATCCACTAGAATCAAAGTCATACAACACACTCTTAGAGTATTCACGAATTCTTGCAAGACAGAATAGAAGATGAGTCCTAGTTACGTTAGTAAATGCTATGAAGTTACCTTCACCATCAAACCAATTTTGTGAAAGTCTGAATGATCCAGCATTACCTTCAGTAACTAAATCATACCTTAGTGCAGCAACAACATCATTAGCAAAATCAATTGTTAAGTTAGTAGTTGGATAAGATACTTGAGTTTCAGCGAATGCTCTACCAGCAATTGCTTGCTTGTTAAAGAGAATCATATCAGAAATTCTCTTACTGTTATTTGATCCGTTACCAAGTGCATCGGTAAAGAGATCCATCAATGTGTCAATTGCTGACGTTACGTTATAGCAAGTACCTGTCTGGAAGTCTGCGTTACTATTGTATGGGAATGTCTTGGTTATAGTAGACAGATGATTAGTCTGGACATTTGCTGCCTTATCAATTGTCTCGATAAAGATATCAGCTAATGTGTTAATAGCAGCTGCTGTTTCAGCACAAGTTTGATTCCATGTACCATTAGCATCTGATCCACCATTTGAAGAATCATAAGTAACAGTCTTATCTCTGATAACAACATCAGGTGTATACTTGACGGGCCAAACAATTGGCATTGTGTAAGATCTATTAGCAACGCTATTAGGAGTGCTAATAGCATCTGTTACCAATTGCATTAGAGTGCCAATTTCAGCTTCTACACTAGCACCTTCATTACCAGTATATTCCTCCGAGACTCTACGTGATCTGTAGTAGTCTAGATGTGTCCTAAGTGGATATGCATAAGACAGTACAGATTGGACAGGTATTATCTTACCGTCAACGTAATCTGTTACACGAGGATATGTGTGGTTAGTTGCATTACTATCCTGACTACATGTGAATGTTAGTGAGTTACTATCAATCGTTATAGCGTCATCTGTGCGTAGACTATGACCAGCAACTGTAAGGGTCAATTGACCTGTAGTTGGCTCATAGTATGCGTCTGTAGGTGTAAGTTGAGTGCCGTCATTAACTACGTTAATAGCACCAGATAGAGCACTTACAAAGTTATGCTTATAGTTACCACCCTGTATTAAACATCCAGAGTTTGCACTTACGAATGTATGCTGGAATGTCTTACCAGCAGGTGATACACCTACGTTAATTCTTATCTTACCATCTTGAACTCTAATACCCTTCTCTATACAAGAGACAAATGTATGTTTGCCCATGAAGTTAGTAGGAAGTGTATCTAACACTTGGACATCAAATGTGTCGGTAGTTATGTTATGTACTGCCAACCATTCATTACTTGCATGATCTGTAGGTCTTGGATATAGGTGAGTAGTACGATGATTATCTAGATCACATGTAAATCCTAAAGCATGATCTTGTATGTAGATGTAATCATTTGCCTTCCATATACCATTAGTCTTAGCAGATACGAAGTTGTGTTGATAGTTACCACCACCAATAACAGCACCAGGTATTGCACTAACGAATGTATGATCGTAAAGGTTAGCAGTAGCAGCGATATTTACATCAACTGTAATCTTACCACTCTGTCTGTGTAATGTGTTATTCTTAAATCTCTCAAATGTATGAGTATGGTTTCCACCAGCAGTGATAGCATTATTTGTAGCAGAAGCAAATCTGTGTGTATGGTCACCAGCAACAGTGGATCCTACATTAACAATAATTGTAGAATTCTTCTTCTCTAATCCATCAGCAACAGCACTTACATATGTGTGTGCATAATCACCATTACCTCTTACTGTGCCTCTTATAACTGCACCAGTTTCAACCCTCTCAATTTGATGAGTTGTAGTGTTAGGAGAAATACCAACATCAACTGTATATGTGTTTGCATCTACAACAGTAACAGTTAACCAGTCACCAGCAACAGGGTCTTGTGCTCTAGGATAAGCATGTTCAGTTGCAAAACTATCTTCCTGACACTTGAATACAAAACTCTCATTCATCAACTGAATCTTATCACCACTTGTGAATGGATGAGTAGTATGAGTGATTGTTAGTATACCTGTACCTGGGACATAGGATGCAGTTGATGGAGTAAATGCATTTTCAGATCTTACGAATTGGTGAAGTGTTGTATTACTTGACTTACCAACGTGTACTGTGATTGTATCAGCAGTAGCAGCAAGAATAGGTATAGAAGTATTATAGAATGGGTCAGTAGATCTTGGATACTTATGCTCACTACCGAAGCTGTCAGCATTACACTTGAATACTAGTGACTCTTCCTCAATGTAAACTGCTTCATGTGCAAACTTAAGACCGTTAGTAACAGCAGACACAAATGTATGTGGTGAAGTAACAGACTGAGGAGCAGATGATAACACCATTACATCAAATGTATCTGTAGTAATATTACTAATGTTTAACCACTTATCACTTGGATAATCAGTTGATCTTGGATATGCATGATTGTTAGTAGGATTATCAGCATTAGCGATACCAACTTGGACTGTAATGGTTGTAGCAGTTGGGTTGGTTACTGCAAGTTGTGTTCCAGATGCAGGGTCGGTTGCTCTTGGATATGCGTGGTTGGTTGCATTACCATCAGCATCACAAGTGAAGGTTACACCACCATTAACGATGCTAACTGTGTTTGAAGTTGTTAAACTATGTGATCCAATTTCTAATACCAAAAGTCCAGTAGCAGGATCGTATGTTGTACCAGCAGCAGCGGTATATGTGGTAGTACCATCATTGATAGCATTGTTAACACCACTTACAAATGCGTGAGTACCAGTTGCAGCTTCACAGTTGAAGGTTATAGATCCATCGTCAAACTTAACTCTGTCTCCGATGACCATTCCGTGACCAGGGACAGTAGCTGTTAATACACCAGTTGTAGGATTATAAGCAGCATCAGTAAGTGTAGTTTGACCACCACCCTTAAAGTTGTGAGCACCAATGGTAAGTGTCATGTCACCTGTAGTAGGCTCAAATGTTGCAGCAGAAACTAGGTAGTTAGCACGTGGTGTCTTACCAACGTTAACATCAAAGTTATTACCAGAAACATTAGAGATTTCTAACCACTTCTCTGAAGCATAATCTGTCTCTCTAGGATAGCTGTGATTGGATGCATTATTATCCATGTCACAAGTCATTACTAGAGAATGATCAGCGATTTTTACGTGATCACCATTAGCAAATGGGTTGTTGGCAACTGTTAGTGTTAATACACCAGTAGTGGCATTATATGCAGCACCAGATGCTGAATACTTAGCATGACCAACTCCTCTGATTTCAAGAGCATGATCGTATGCTCTGTCTCTCTTCGCTTTAAGTCCATTAGCAGCGAATGATTGGAAACTGTGTGTGAATGATCCACCAGCTCTGATTGATCCTCTCTTAACAGCACCAACTCTTGCTCTCTTAAATGTATGAGCAGAGGTGTTTAGTGAAGGTATGTTATCACCTAATACTTGTACTTGGAATGTATCGTTAGTTACATTCTGAAGGGTTAACCACTTACCACTAGCAGGGTCACCGTGTCTAGGATATGAGTGCTCAGTAGCATTATCATCTTTGTTACATGTGAAGACTAATGAGTTGTCTTCAAACATAATCTGCTCACCATTTGTCATACCATGACCAGTAATAGTTACGGTCATTAATCCTGTATTAGGACTGTATACAACTGCGGTTGGTGTCTTACCTACAGCAGGTTTGAAGATATGAGCATGATTAGATGCACCAGAAGGTGATGAGTTAACGTTAACTGTGATAGTGCTATCAGATACAGCAGTTACATCAATAGCATCTTGATATGCAGGGTCATCAGCAGTAGCACCACCAGTACCATTAGGACGTGGATATGCGTGATCAGTTTGATGACTATCCTGAGCACAAGTGAATGTCATTGACTCACGGTTAATGTAAACACTATGTGCAGTTGTAATACCGTGGTCAGGACCAACAGTGATTACCATGTTACCGTTAGAAGCATTATATTCTACATTCTGAGGATCGAAACTCTTAAACTCAGACTTACCAACGAAGATCTTGAATTGATTAGCATCGATATACTCGATAGGCTTCCACTTACCACTGATAGGATCAGAAGATCTAGGATAAGTCTTGTCATTGGTACTTCCGTCCATTGTGCAACGCAGTGTTATTGCATTGTCATCAATCTTAACAAGAGATCCTTCATCTAAACCATGACCATTAGAAGTGATTGTTAAATAACCTGTTGCTCCATTATAGTCAGCACCTGTTGGAGTGAAGTTATCAATTGTATTTCTTGGATATGCATGTGTAGATCCATAGTTGTCTTGACTACACTCCATTGTGATTCCACCAGTAGCAATCTCAATACTCTGACCAACCTTAAGTGGGTGAGTACCAATGGTAACTTCCATCTCACCTGTAGTAGGTGTGTAAGATGCGTCAGTTGGTGTGTATTGGACAGCAGCAGTTGTGCCTACATCGATTTGGAAACCATCTGTAGATACGTTAGAAATCTGTACCCACTTACCAGCAATAGGGTCTGTGCCTCTAGGATATGCATGGTCGCTAGATCCATCATCCATTGCACAAGACATATCAAAAGCATAATCTTCAATCTTAATGTAGTCTCCATTTGAGAATCCATGCTTGGATACTGTCAGTGCCAATACACCTGTAGATGGTGTGTAGGTAGCAGCAGTTGGAGTATGACGTGTTACACCGTCATCTATAATTCTAAGTGAGTTATCATATGCAGGGTCAGATGTCCTTGGATAGGTATGGTTAGATCCATTACCATCCATTGAGCAAGTGAATGTTAAAGCATCAGCAGCAAGTTTGATACTGTCATTACCCTTCATCAAGGTAGCAACAGTTATACTCTGAGGTCTAGCAGATACAAATGTATGAGTTGTAGTGTTAGAAGAAGGTATATTGAATAATACTTGGATAGTGAATGTGTCTTTAGTTACATTCTTAACTGTCATCCATTCATCACTATATGGGTCAGATGCCCTTGGATATGAGTGATTAGATTGATCGCTATCCTGTGTGCAGGTGAATGTTACAAATCCATCTTCTACCTTAATCCTGCTACCATTCTTAAGACCGTGATCAGCAACAGTAAGTGTCATTACACCTGTTGTTGGGTTGTAAGCAGCATTGGTTGGAGTAAGTTGTGCAGGAGCAATAAACTTATGAGTGTAGTTACCACCAGTTGCAACTGTTGCTCTAACAACAGCACCTTCTAGAGCACTTACAAATGTGTGAACTGTCTGGTTGGTTGATGGAGCATTATCAAGTACCTTAACATCAAAGGTATCATCAGTTACGTTAGAAATAGCAATCCATTGATTACCTACTGGGTCACTGTTTCTAGGATAAGCATGATTAGTCTGATTACTATCTTGTAAGCATGTGAATACTATTGAATTGGTATTAAACTTAATACTCTCTCCATCCATGAATCCATGATTAGGAATAGTAACAGTCATCCAACCTGTTGTTGGATTGTAACTAGCATCAGTTGGTGTATATGATTCACCATCTGCAACGAATGTGTGGTTATATGCACCACCTACCTTCAGACTATTAGCTAATGCACTTATAAAGTTATGAGAAGTTGGGTGAGTAATCTGACCATTACCAATATCAAGTGTTATCTGACCAGTTTGTCTATGTAATGAGAGATTCTCCCAAGAAACAAATGTATGATCATAAACATCGTTAATACCAGACTTGCCTATATGGACAGTGAAACTACTGTTACTTACATTAGAGATAGGTAACCACTTACCAAATGTAGGATCTGTCCTTCTAGGATAAGAGTGGTTACTAGCGTTGTTATCCTTAGTGCATTGGAATGTAACTGCATTCTCATCAAGCATTACAAAATCATTTGCTTTCCAAACGGCATCGGTACCGATGGATGTAAGTTGATGGACTGTATTGTTTGAAATAGCACCTTCACCGAAGAAGTTACCTACGTTAACATCGAATGAGTTACTACCAACATTAAATGCTTTCAACCACTTATTACTTGCAGGGTCAGATGGTCTTGGATATGCATGATTACTTGCATTACTATCTTGCTCACACTGGAAGGTAAAGTGTCCATCCCGAAGGAGTAACATATCTCCATTCTTAACGCTATGACCATTAAGATCAATTCTCATGGTACCTGTAGCAGGATAGAATGTAGCACCAGTTGGTGTCATTGTGCTATGGTTACCAAAGCTATTGCTCATGGTAATTGTCATAGTACCATTAGTAGGATTATACTGAGCGTTAGTAGGACTATGATCTGTCTTACCTACTTCGTAGATAGGAATATTTGTATCGTAGAAATGATCCTTCTTATGATGAATGCAATTTGCATCAGCAGATACAAAGGCATGGATTGTAGTATTTGTAGAAGGTACTACATCTAATACTTCTACGTTAAATGTGTTAGCAGTAACATCATGAATCATCATCCACTTACCACTTACAGGGTCAGAAGGACGAGGATATGTATGATTACTTGCATTACCATCCTTAGCACATGTGAATGTTAAAGAGTTGTCAACAATCTTAACGTAAGAGTATGGAAGGAATCCGTGATCATTAACAGTAAACTTAAGATGTCCTAAATTAGGATCATATGATACATCTGTTGGTGTATGAACTGTACCAGATCTAGGATATGAATGATTAGATCCATGACTATCAGCATCACATGTCATTGTGATTGCAGCTTCATCTAACCTTACACAGTCTCCAGCATGACGTAAGCAATCAACAGTAGAAGTTGAGTAAGTATGATCGTAAATACCACCACTTACAATCTGTGCTCTAGTAATGCAGTTACCAACAGCACTAGAGAATAGGTGAGTTGTTGTATTACTCTGAGGTATAACTGTGTTAACTGTAACATCGAATGTGTCAGCAGTTACATCATGAATCTTCAACCATGATCCAGAAGCAGGATCACCAGGACGAGGATAAGCATGAGTAGTCTGATGATCATCCATAGCACATGTTAATAATATGCCATAATCATCAATCTTAATCATGTCACCATTTTCCATTCCATGACCAACAATGGTTACTGTCATAACACCTGTAGTAGGATTATGATTAACATTTGTTGGGGTCATTCCAGTATTAGGAACGAAGGTATGTGCGCTCTGATCTGAGATAGCACCGTTACCAACATTAAGAGTTATAGTGCCGTCTCTCTTAGTAATTCCATTAGAAACAGCAGCAGAGAATACGTGAGTAGTTGTGTTAGTTGAAGGAGCATATGATAATACTTGTACGTCAAATGTATTAGCAGTTAAGTTACTACCTAATACACGTTGCCATCTATTTGCATATGGGTCTGATGCTCTTGGATAGGAGTGATCAGATGATTGACCATCTTCATCACAACGGAATACTAATGAATTAAGGAGGAACTTAACATCATCACCTTCTTGCAATCCATGAGGATTAGCAGTAGTGATGGTCATTATACCTGTAGTAGGATTATATGTTGTACCACCAGTAGCAGTTAGAGGTGTGCCGTCATAAAGTACTTCGATATTCTTGTTATAGAATGGGTCATTACCATTAGGACGTGGATAGTAGTGATTACTATTATTAGCATCTAAGAAACATGTGAAGTTAATAGATTCTGTTGCTAATCTTACACTCTGTCCTCTTCTTAGATCATGATCCCCAATAGTAGCAACTAAGTGACCGTTATTAGGAGTGAAAGTAGCAGCAGAAATTGTAAATGGTATAGCAGGTGTCCTACCTACGAATACATCGAATGAATCCTTAGAAGCATGTCTAACATCCATCCACTTACCACTCATCTGATCTGTTGCTCTAGGATAAGCATGGACTGTTGCATGGTTGTCCATTGAGCAGGTGAAACTTACTCCACCATCAGCAATCTTAACGTAGTCACCATCAGAGAAACCGTGGTTAGCAACGGTTAATCTCATTAAACCAGTTTGACCGTTATACTCACCACCAGAGATACTATGGATACTGGACTGACGTAATGTATGCTTTCTATCTGTGGTTATTACTAATTGACCATTACTAGGAGTAAATGTTGCATTTGTTGGTGTGTATGCTACTTGTGGTGTTGTACCTACATTAACAGTAATAGTATCTGAAGTAACAGCAGTGATTGCTATAGGCTCGTTATGTACTGGATCTTTAGCTCTTGGATACTTGTGCTTGGTAGCATGAAGATCCATATCACAAGTAAATGTCAAGCTTCCTTGTGACAGTTTGATGTGTGTTCCAACTGCTAAACTATGTGATCCAATTGTTAGTGTAAGAGCACCAGTAGTAGAATTAAATGTAGCAGCAGTAGGTGTGAAACCTTTAATTGGAGAGGCACCGACATTAACAGTAAATGTACCACCCTCTATATCAGACTCAACAACATCCAACCACTCACGAGTAGCAGGGTCTGTTGATCTTGGATAAACATGATTAGTATAATGGTTATCCATTGAGCAAGTAAATGTCATGCTATTCTGCATGATCTGAATCTGCTCACCTACTGTAATCCTATGTCCAGCTACTGTTAGTTTCAACCAACCAGTAGAAGCTGTATATTCAGCATGAGATGCAACATGGGTGCTAGAACCAACGAAACGGTGCTGACCGATGTCCATTTCTAATTCACCAGTATTCTGATCGTAAGTAGCACCAGAAACATCATACTCAACTTTAGGAGTAGATCCTACATTAACTGTAAATAGATCCTTACTCTCAACAGATTCAACTAACAACCACTGATCACCAGCAGGGTCTTTCTGTCTAGGATAACCATGCTTAGATGTATGATTGTCTTGTGCACAAGTAAAGATTAGAGATCCATTCTCGATCCTTACTTGATCACCAGTCTTAAATCCATGATCTTCTACCTTAACTCTTAATACTCCACTATCAGGGTCGTATCCACAATCCTTTGCAGTATGTACTGTATGGTTTGACATTCCATGTCCAGGAATTGTCAAGGTCATAATACCTGTATCTGGTGTATAAGATCCAGCAGTTGCCTTATGGTCACTACCATAAGTTTCTAATACTTCAATAGTAGTATTACCAGCAGGGTCACCAGAACGAGGATAAGAATGAGTAGAAGCGTTGCCATCTTGGTCACAAGTGAAGTTAATGGAATTGGTTGTCAATCTAAGGAATGTGCCCTCTGTATGATTGTGTGACCCAACATTCATTATTAAGTCACCAGTGCTGGAATCATATGCAGCATGTGTGCAGTCATACTTGATAGTAGGAGCAGGACCAACATTAACAGTAAATGTGTTAATAGGTGATGATTCTCCAGTAACAGTAGAAGAATTTCCAACTCCATATCCAGCATAACCTGCATCTGCCCATAGTCCAGTTCCACCAGTTAAACCAGTATATCCACCACCTTGTGTTTCAGCAGTACCAACAGATACACCGTCAATCCATAATTGGACTTTACCTTTACCTGAAGCTTGGTTACCACCAATGTTAATCTGCCATACTAATTCATGATCTCCATTATCAAAGTATGTGCTTAGATTACTGATCTGTAAGTCAAGCATTGCAAGACCTTGCTCAGAGTGACCAGCACCACCAGCGTAACTATTAGATCCATCACCAGCACGAAGTCTTAAATATGTGCCACTATCTCTAACACCAAACCATACACCAGCAGTAGGTCCACCAGCTTCAAAGATTACTCCATCTATAGGACTAGATGCTAACTTAACAACACAACGGAATACAGCATCTTCAGCAGGTACTATACCAGTGCCACTGTCAGTTGTGGAGATCTTGTCTTCTCCAGCTTTAAATGATCTAGTGATAATATTATTACTTTCTCCTTCTATTAATCCATCAAAATCAGAATTAAACAATGAAGTTGTAGGTCTTGGGACAGCATCATAGAATCTTTGATCTACAGTCCAACCAGCATCATTACTGATTACCTGACCCTTCATTGCACGTAATGCATATTCCTTCGCTTTGTTAATAATCCAGTTAGTCTCAGAAGAAGCATTAGTAACGTGATCTAAGTTACCATTATAATTGGTATAGAACTCAGATGCATACTGAAGCATATTAGTACCACCATACTTGAGGTTGAATACCATTGCTCTGAGTATGTCAGTAACGTCATGGACACAGTTAACAGGACCACCAGGAATTGCTAAGTTAGGGAATTGTACTAAACCAGCAGCAACTGCTTGCTCTGAAATGTATCTGATGTTTCCATCAATAGCATCACCACAAGTAGCAAATAATAGATCTTTAGGATTCTGATTATAACTTTGAACTGGTTTTGTTTGTAGATCCTCTGCCATATCATAATCTCTACCAAATGCATTACGCATTGTGCAGGTTAGGATATCTCTTAGAATCTTAACTACAGTTATTGATGCTTCATATTCAGTCTCAATATGCTTAAGTGAATTGTCTTCTGTCTCAACATATAGTGCAGCAGCATCCCATACCTTCTCGTTACAATCGAAACGCATGTCATGTACCATAGCTTCGATCATGTCTAAGACATCATCTTCACAATTAACATGACCACCAGGAATGTTTAGAGTCTCATACTTGGAGAGGTCATTCATTATACTGACACATTCCTTAGCGATGACTGCTCTGTTATTCCAGATCATATTTGCAGCATCAAGGTATCTGTCATTATTTGCTCTCTGGATAACATTAGGATATCCTTCTGTATCCTTAACAATTGTAGAATCTCTATATGCAGTCTTACTAGTCCAAATAGGAGCATAATACTCTTCTTGTGCCCATCCAGGTGCGTTAAGTGCAGCACCATCATTATCTAATAGTGAAGCAGCAACTTCACCAGGAGACATTAGAAGGTTATTAACTGCCTTCATAGCAAGCATCTTAGTATATTCAAATGCCTCATTCAATGCACTCAATTCATGCTCAACATGAAGAATATTCTTCTGACTGTCGAGGTACTTGTCTATAGCAGATTGGCACTGATAGGTACCACCAGTTACTAGGTCAGCAATTACAGCAGGGATGATATAACTCTTAATATCATTCTGACATCCTGACGATCCAGTACCAGGAATTTCAAGGAAGTCAAATGGTACAGTATCGATTGTTGCTGTATACTTATCCTGAAGATATCCTTCTACTTCTTCAGCAATATAATCTCTATTCTTCCAAAGTTGGAATCCACCTTCTCTAAATCTCTGATCGTTAGGAGCAATAACCTTAAGTAGATCAGTACCAAGAGTATCAACTTCTGCAAGCACAGCAGCACCAGCAGGAGATGAGAAGTTATTAGGTATTCTATATCTTGTAGTATATGTGCCTGTTAGAGTAGTGCTAGTAGTTGTAATAATCTCCTTGGCGAGTTTAATTACTTCATTCCATGTATAGAGTGATTGTAATACTTCTTCTCCAATGAAATCTAGTTTACCACCAACAGTCAGGTAAGTCCTAGCAGTATAAATGGTGTGATAGTTACCACCTTCTCTAAGGTCTTTGATTAGAGCACCAAGGATATAGTCCTTAGTATCTCTGATACATGTGTCTGTGCCACCGTAACTATTCTGAGCAGGGACATCACCACGAATAGTGAAGTCACTAAATGCTGCCTTCATTCTACCTACAGCTTCTTCAGCAATGTAAGCACCGTTAAGGTCAATAATGTCAGCACAGTCTCTATATTCCTGACGACCTAAATCAACGTCCTCAGCAATAATTGCTAATCCTGAATAGTCAATTCTCTTAGAAGTTGTAGCAGATGATCTTTGACCACTATACTTAGCGTATACTTCTTCAGTAGAGAGTATAAATGGTGCTTCACCATCTAGACCAAATACGATATTTAACTCACTATAATCTACCTGAGTAGGTGCAGTGAATCCAGTTGTGTAATCACCAACACCTTTCTTAATGCAAATGTTATCTACATGTCCAGACCAGTTAGTAGATCCGTTGAAGTCTTGTCCGACATATAGTGCAGCATATAGGTAATCATTAGTATCAGCAGCGTTTCCACCAACTTGAGCACCATTTATATACAACTGAGTAATTCCAGATGCTCTACTGACTGCAATGTGCATCCATGTACCAGTTGTAGTAACTACGTTACCACTGGTTAGCATTTGGGTAGTGCCGTTATATACCTTAATTGCTTGCACATCTTGGACAATTCTTAAACCTTGAGCAGCACTCAAACGACGGAAGTCAAATAGAGTCTGAAGGGTAGTATTAGTTGCAGGACGGAACCAACCTTGAATAGTGAAGTCTCCAGTGCCAAAAGCGTAATTATTAGAAGCAGGACTGCTTAATGCACCATTTGTAGGAATAAAGACAGATTTTGATCCACTCAATTCTGCTTTCTTGACAATTACACTTTGAGTGCAATTAGTGAAAGTTAAAGTAGAATTAGTGATATATTCATCTGCTTGGAAGGTGCCAGTAACAGGACCAGCGAATAACCATTTAAGACCAGAATTAACACCAATTGATTGGAATAGTGCTCCAGAGGTCATACCCTTGATCTGGTCACCCATTACAAATAAACCAGTTGACTTATCCTTATAACCGATCTTAGTTGTCCTAATAGTCTCATTCGCTTGGAATGTGCCGTCAGTAACAGATAGAGCATTAACATTGGTTAAATTGCCCGCTGTCATCGCTGTTGTAGCAATGGTTCTCAGGGTGTCAATATAGGACTTAACGTTAGCACAATTGGCAATATCTTGGTTATTACCAGATGCATAGTTAAGATCGTAACTATTAGCAGGTGCAACACCACCAGAGTAAGTAGTAGGATCATTAAGGTTATATCCAACCCCTGAGAGATCCTTCCAATACATTAGGTTATTGATCGCTTTATGCATCAATGTACCAGCAGCAGTGAATGCATGGACTGCTTCTGCTTCTTCACCAACAATTCCGTTAGTTAGAGGTGTACCAGAAGCATCAAAGAATGATTTTGTGAAATCAACAGTATTAAAGTTACCACCAGATCCAACGTCAGCAGCGATAGCATCAATCATATATCCAAGGTCTCTTCTGCACTTCTCTTGATGAGGTGAATATGTGCCACTAGATTCAGCAGGAAGATCGAGCAAGCTCGCATTATTCAATGCTTCGTTAATAAACTCGTGTAAAGTTGTAATTGCTGCTTGAACGTCTGAGCAGTTGTCTACACCAGTGTTTGAAGCATTAGATCCAGCAGTACCGTAAGCATCGCCAGGTGAAGGGTCAGCAGTGATTGTAAGGTCTTGATATGCCGTCCAAGAGTCTCCAGAGTTAACAGCATTAACTGTACCTGAATATTGGTTAGCAACAGCTTCTTTCATCCGATCTCTTGCCTTTTCAAAGGCAAAACGGGTTTCAGCGGATTGAGCACTTACATAAGTGAATGTTCCGTTTTCATCGAAGAATTGTTGAGTAAATTTACGAGAATAGCGGTTTCCACCTGCATAAACGTCTATAGAGATTGCATCGACTAAAAATTCGATATCTCTCTTACATTTCGCATCTGAAGGAATTGAAGAAGAAGGATATTGGGTTTTCATGTCATCAAACGCCATTCCAGCGATTAATGCCTTATTCTTCTGAATCATCCTATATGAGTCTTTAAAACGACTCCAAGGGTTATTAATAACGTCAGATGGGAAATAGTAGTCTGGATAATCAATTGCGATTGCAGCTTCTGCAAAATCGATGATTTCATCCTTATTATTCAGAATATTCCGTTTTCCATCAAGATATCTGTTTGCAGCAATTCCGTGGAAGGTAGAAACTGGATTTCCGTAAAATGCCTTCTTATTACGAATAACCATGCCATCAGTAAGAGTACCACCAGTCAATTGACTATAAGTGACCTCAGTAGTCCTTACTTGCTCAAAATTCAAGAAGTCAGCATTGATTCTCTGACTAGAGTCATAAAGCTCGGTAGGAGTAATAGAAGACTGTGAAATGTCGTCTAGAATAACATTAGGATTCTCAAGACTAACTAAACGCTCGAATAGTAGTCCGAAGAAAGTTGTTCCTTTGTTAATGATCAATTCATCAACAACTTCGTTATTAATAGGATCAGTGTAAGGAGCAATGTATGTAATCTGGCCTGCGATCTTAGATGAGGCAGAATAAATGTATTCGTTGAGTTTAAAGTCAAAGATACCAGTTTCAAACCTAGGAGTACCTGAAGTCTTACTTACAACCACTCTATCGGTTACATTACCTTGATTGTCAATGTTAGTCTCTTCAATATAAGCAGTATCACCATCTAGGTTAGTAAGTGCCTCACCGAATGAGAATATAGTAGGACTGTTAAGAGGAGTGACTGTTTCAATCAATGCAGCAAACAATTCGCCTCTCTTGATCTGCTCATTAAGTTGGAAGGTACCAGTTAGGTTAATAACGTCAATATGGTTAGTACCTGAATCAATAACAGTAGCAATGGTATCTGATTGAGCACCTTGGACTTGTTGTCCTAATGTTGGGAAGATACCATAGTTAGATCCACCACCATCTTGATAAAGTGCGATTCTATAGATGGTTGTAGGAGTAACTCCCATGATTCTATAGTTAACCTTAGAAGGTGGTTTAGGTGGCTCAGCAAATACTAAACTACCACCAACGATCTGATAAGAATCACCAGGAGACTGAATGATACCATTCAAGGTTATCATCAACTGGTCTTGCTTAACGATGACAGTTTCACCTTCAACAGTGATTGGGAATTGCTTCTTAATACCATCAAACTGATCTTGGATATTATCCATCTTCTTAACAATAGAAGTTAAGATTTCCTCAGAAGATGTCAAACGCTTCTTACGGAAGAGAACCTCAGTATTGTTGTAGTCAGTATAGATTGGTTGAGCAGCACCAAATGAGGTGATCTGATTAACATTACTATAGTTGTTGATATTAACTTTCTTAGTAAACTCAGTACCAATCTTACGTCCTGATACGTCCTTACCACCAGTCAGTTGTAACTGACCAAACATGTTGAAACCAGCAGGGTGGTTATTTTCTAATACCTGTGTCTTCCACTCTGTAATAGGAATCTCAGACTGTACAACATATGAGAAGTTCTGGTAGAAGAAACTATCTTGAATCTTCTGGACAATCTCAGATGGTTTACCAACGTCATCAATAAATCGGCCTGGTGTCTTCGTTAGGGAGCCGATATTTAACACACCACGTGCTATTGAGAAGTTATCGATAACACCAGATGCTTTAGATATTTCACCTGTTACCTTCTCACCTTCTGCCCAATCACCAGTGTAGTCAACGATCTTAAGAATCTTAGGACCAATCTGCCAACCTGTGTTAGTAGAAACCTTACCTCTTGCAGTAGAAGTCTCAGTAGCAGATCCTTGGAATACTTCTTCTCCTTCTAAGAATCTTGAAGTCTCGATAACAGCAACTGCTTTACCACCGAATACCTCAGTTAGAAGTGTCTGTCTACCAGATCCTTGAGTTAGGAAGGTAATATAAGATCCACCTTGTGCAGCAGCTAGAGTAAGACCAAATCTTAATTGGTCAGTTTCTAAACCAGCTGCTTCACCAGCAATAGCATAGTAAGTCTGATTAGCAACCAAACTGGTCAAACCAGCAGTGCTTGGTTTTGGTAGTTCACCTTCTGTGCTACCAACGTCATCTGCCCTAAACTGAACTTCAGCACCAGTAGTAATACCATGTGGGAAGTTAAACTGTAGATAGTTAAGGTCTAAGTTAACAACGTAGTTAAATTCTGATTTTAGAGTAACCGTTGGTTCGGATGAGTATCCAGCACCACTGTTTTTAATGATGATCTCACTAAGACGGTTATTCTTGACAATTGCTTCTGCATCAGCACCTGTTCCACCACCACCTTCAATTACAACAGCAGGAGTAGAAGTATATCCAGAACCTGGGTCAGTTATCTTGATCTGACTTAGTATTGATGTATTGAAGAGTTGTAGGTTAACAGGGAAGGTAATCTCTGGTTTTAAGGTATAGTCATGTGAGTAACCGAAACCAAATTCATTATTCTTCAGTCTCTTAATCTTACCAATATTATTACCTGTTAGGAATACAGATGCACCACTACCTTCTGAAGGAATAACAACAGTTACAGATCCACCAGATCCAGCAAGTGTGTTACCTAGGATTCCAGGAATTGAATCTATATCTATAGATGCTATAGTATATCCTTTACCTGGGTCAGCTACAGCAGCACCAGTTATAGTTCCTGATCCAACTTCAGCATCAAATTCAACAGTAATGGTTGCTTTACCACCTTCACCGTCTCCAGCAATTGGTACGTCATAGTATACACCAACAGCATATTCAGTACCTCCATCATTAACAACAACCTTCTCAACTTGTCTGAAGGATGCAATGTCACTAATGATAGGCAACTTCTGATAGAAACCACCTGAAGATACTAGTTTAATAGTGTTAATAGGTCCAACTGCTCTTACAGAAGTAGTTGAATAGTATGAATATACATTATCGAATGGGTCGGTACCTACCTCAGCATTCTGTCTCTCAGGCTCTTTATCTAACTGGAATCTAAACTCAGTATCACTCAATACCTCAGCAACACTAAATGTGCCTTGGAATGGAGTAGTAATAACATCAATGAATGAATTATCACCAACTGGAGAATCAGCACCAGTCCTAGATGGGTCAAAGTAGTAGGAGATATTAGTTACATCACCCAATACAGAGAACTTAACGAATGGATAGTTATCACCACCAAGAGGAATACCTGGTGTGCCAGATCTTGTAATATTATTAAATGAGTATTCTAGTTTATACTGGTTATCTTGTGAGAATGACAAGTAGTAACCAAAGTTAGATGTATCAGATACATCGAAGACATACTGGTGATTTCTAGTAAACTCTAGAGTTGGGTGCTTCGCATATATGTTGACATTAGCGATAGCATTAGCATTAAATGCAGGATCACTTACAGCAGTTGCCCTAATACCGAATGTATACTCTCTAGATCCAATTACCTGATCGATAAAGAATGATCCATTGAATTGATCACCTTGGAATCCTTCAGTGAAGATGATGCTTCCAGAAGCAAAGTTATGAGCACTATTTGATGTGCAATAAACATACTTTGTACGTGCTTCACTAGATCTAAGAATATCTTTCTCAAGACGTGCAGTAACACGAATCTTCTTAACTGATGCAAATCCAGATATCTCTACACTCTTCTGATCTTCTGCTTCAGTTATATTACCAGCATTAATAGAAACAACGTCTTCTGGAATGTATAGTGAACCAGGTTGGATCTCTACAATCTGAACTGTATAATTAGCACCTAGGTCATATGGAAGTGTCCTAGCATAAGAGCTGATTGATTCTGAAGCAGATTCATGTGTCCATGTAACACCACCGTCTGATACAGCACCAGTAGTGTGCACAGGAGCAGTTGTACCAGATACACCAGCACCACCTGCACCTACAACATATACATTCAACTTATGCCATACTTTTTGGCCTACAACGTATAACTTGCCAGAATCCCACTCAGGCATATCATTATCAAGATACTGAGGCATTGGGTAAGGATGCTGAGTTAGATCAACAGTAAACTTACCAGCATCATCTATATGTGCCCAGTTAATTATACCGTCACTCTGGACACCACTAGTATGAGTTGGTGGAATTGTACCAGTAGTACCTGTGCCTTGTGATTGATATATCTTCTTGTCGTAATACTTTCTATCACCAGTTGTAACTGCTGTACCTGCTGCCCAAGGAATCTCAGGCTCTTCAACGTTGAAGTATGTACCAGCAATCTGGTTTACATCACCAGCATCAGTCTTAAAGAGATCATTATCATTAAAATCACCATATATCTTACCAACCTGATACTTCTTACCCATTCCAGGATTAGTTAAAGAATCAGCATTAGGGACATTTACGATAGTACCATATGCACTAACAACTTGACCTGAAGCAGTATTAGTATATTGCTGAAGTATGGATCCCTTAGTTAACTTAACATCTTGATTAAATGTAAACTCAAGGACATTATCAATCTTCTGATATAATGCATCACGCATATAGAACTTACTGATTACATCAGCAGTAATCGTAAGTTTCTTACCTAATGGTGATGGTACTGTAGAAGTCTTCGTGCCATATTCTGCCTTAGCATTAGTGAAGGTATATGTGCCAGGATTCATGGTTGAAACAACCTGAGACATATCCAATATCTGTAAACCACCAGCACCAACTATCCAGTTGCTTAATGCAGCACCAGATACATCAGTCCAAGTAGTAGGAGTCTCAATATCAGTAAATGCAATATTAGTATACTGAGTTAAACCAGTAAGAGTATATGCATCTCTCTTATCATGAAGTCTATCAAACTTAATTAGAGCAGAATCTGAAATAGATGTAGTAATACCAATCTCTTCAGTTGGTATAACATATGTTCCGTTATATGGAGCAACGTCATCAACGAGTAGATCATCAATCCATCCAATGAATGAATTGGCAGTACTAGGACCAGAAAACTTACCAGCAACAGTTACATCTGCACAACTTATGTCAGAGGTGTTTTGGAAGTTAGCAATTAAGTTACCATTAAAGAATACCTCATATTGATATAATCCTAGAGATTCTTCTCTCTTCTGGAATGTTACATGCACCCAAGCAGCACCAGCAAATGTAGTCCAGTGAGTAGCAGTAGCAGAAGTTGCAACCTTTACTGAGTTAACATAGATACAAACCTTTTCATAGTCACCACTAGTAGTGTCTCCATCCAATTCTACTTGAATAGAATCACCAGCAATAGGAGTTATATCAAATAATAGTGGTTTATTGTTACCTGCATGATGAGCAGTTGCCATTGACATCCATGCTCTGAAACTCCACTCCTTAGTGGTTAAGTTATAAGCAGGAAGTTTAACAGGACATGCTGCACTCAACTTAAGTGATCCAGCACCAAACTTCTGAATTGCAGTGTCTATAGAAGCATCAGAAGGAGACTGTAAGGTTAATGTTGCAAGATTCTGCTTAGTAGTATCATAATCTAGATCAGTGTCATCATTAAAACGATATGATGCTAATTGATCAGACTGTCTACGATCTACAGCAATAATGCAGTCACCAGAACTATCTACTGAGTGTGCTTTAGCTTGGAAACCAATATTGACAGTATCATCAACTTTAGTCTCTTTAATTACAGTACCATCATACTTGAGGTAATGAATAACAGCATATCTCTGATTCTCTGATTCTTGGACATCAGATACAATACTGTAGTTACCAAATACGTCTACATTGATACCTGCATGATTAATGTTGTCTACGTTACCAGAAACAGTAACTGTCTTACTCCAAGTCCATGCACTGTTAGCAGTTGCTATTGGGAACTTATTAACCTGAATCTTCTCAAACTTCTGAGTAGCACCGTTATATACGTCCCAAATTAGAACTACATCATCATAATCATCCATTATGAATTGTGGATTTCTTACATATCCACCAACTGTAGGAACCTGTCTAATATACTCAATCTCGATGTTTGCACCATCATAGAAGAATACACCGAAGATACAGTCATCATTTTGGTCATTAACACCAACAAAGAAGAATCTATCATCAGATATCCAATGAATCTGATTAATCATCTCAGAATCATTTGCAGATGCAATCTTTCTCTTCTCTACAAGGTCACCATCTAGGTCACACTGAATGACCCACATATCATTAGGATCAATAGAGTTACTATCTGTATAACCAGCAATGTATATTCTCTTCTCTTGGTCAAGTGCTAAACTTGTTACCCAGTCCCTTCTAGAAAGACCTGAGATGCCAGCAATTGCCTTCTGCCACTGTAGAATACCATCAGGTGCATTAGCATTGTTAAATCCAGACTTATACTGTCCTAACCAAATATCTGGGTTATATGCAGCGTTATTAGGATCATAGGTTTGACCAACGATATAGATGACATCATCTTCCAATGATTCATCAATATACATCTTAATGAATTCTGCTTTCTTAGTACCAGAAACTTGAGGTAATAAATTCCTTTCCCAAACCTTTTGGCCTAAATCGTCAAACTTGGCAAGAAATGCTGCTTGATCACCATCTGCTTCTAGGATGCTACCACAGATGTATGTGTAACGATCAGCAGTAGTCTTAGTATCAAGTATAGCAACTTGTCCAGCAGCTTCCTTATATTCTGTTATCCAATAACGAGTTTTCTTATATTGTTGTGGATGAGATACCCTAATCTGTGGAGGATTGTCTGCATCATATCCATTACCAGAGTTAATGATATTAACCTGGTTAATTTGACCAGTACCTTCTAGTATTAGAGATAACTCAGCGTCTTTTCCAGATGCAGTAATTAATTCAAAAGTAGGTGGAATATCGTTATTATATCCAGTACCACCTTGGACTATGTTAATTCTTTCAACACCAGCAACAACCTTAACTCTATAGGTCTTATTAGTGTTATCAATGACAGGACGTGAGTTTACAATGATTTCGTCTTGCTGACGCAATTCATGTCCTTCTTCAGTAACAATCTTACCATATGGACGGTCACCAATGATCTCTTTCTGATAACCAGTGATCTTCTGACCTTTAACAGAATCGATAATAGCAGATGCACCAAATCCACCAGTACCTTCATTATCGAAGAATACGGTGTCATTTACCTGATAAGAAACACCTGGGTTTTCAATAACGAATCCATCAATCTTAGCATTCTCAAATTGGGTAGTTGTCTCAACTTCAATGTCAACTCTAGACTCTGCTGATACTCTTGGGAAATAATCATAGATTTGTAGAGTTGCCTCTTCAGACATCTCTAATATCTCTTGTTGCTCATTAGCATCAATCAAACCATCATTGTTAGAGTCTTGTATTTCAAAGATTATAGGATATCCTTCTTTCTCAGTAGTAAGGACATCTGCCTCTTGGTTTGGTTGACGATCAACGTCAATATCAACATCAGTGTATGGATCTCTATAACGGACAACACCATCAGGAATATTCTCCTGTGTTGCTGCTTGAGAGAAGTTCCAGTTATCTGGAAGTGAGTTAAACTGAGGTCCAAGGATATATGGGAATTCAGCAATACCAGCATCACTAGCATCAATGGTTACAAAGTAAGCATAGATTCCTTCTGGGAAATCAGGTGTCTTACAGAAACGACCATTATAGTTGTCTAGATCACCAGACTGGAAGTCATAATAGTAGTCATCAATGAATGTGCCAGCAGCATAGGTATCGATAGGAGGACCATCTATCCTAGCAGGATTAGGATTGGTAGCAGCATCAAATACAACGTTTGCCTTCAATTTGAAGGAAGTACGCATTCTCCTAATACCACTATTCTGGTCAGTTGGATCAATATATCCATAAGGACCATATATTGGGTTACCATCAAATGCCCAACCAATAATAGGTGAGTGCTCATAGTTAGCAGCAACTTCTTGGAAGAGTTGAGTAACAGGGTTTAGGAATACGTTATCACCAACAACATATCTTAATTCTTTAGGATCTGATAGGTGAGCATATTCACCACCAAATTGGTTGTTATATCCAGTGAATACATAACCTCTTGCAAAGTCAAAATTAGACTCTAATTCATACTGGAGGTTTTTATTCCACTGATACACAGCAGGTGTAAAGGACGCTAATTGACCCACTGCTTCGAGTCTAACGGTTGTTAAACCCTGTGTATACCCAATACCCTTGTTGGTAATAGTTACACCTAAAACACGACCTTTATCTTCACCAATCGTGCCGATAGTTGCTTGAGCAATAGCACCAAATCCATCACCGTTAATAATGATGTTAGGAGCAGTTGTATAAGATTCACCAGAGTTAATAATAGCGATAGATACGATTCTGCCATTAATAACGATTGGTTGTGCTAGAGCACCTTCACCAGAGTTAACTTTAACAGCAGGAAGTGAAGTATATCCAGTACCAAAGTTAGTAACATTTACACTCTGAATTGGACCTCTAACGTTAGCAGTTGCAGTAGCACCAGATCCACCACCACCTGTGATAGAAACTAGGGGTTGTGTTGTATAATTCTTACCTGGTTGCTCAACTAGAATTCTTGTTACTCTACCACCAGTAATAACTGCTTGTGCAGTAGCACCAGATCCACCACCTCCAACAATCGATACTAGAGGTGATTCAGTGTATCCAGTACCTTCAGTAGTCATATCAAACGATACTAGACTACCATTAACGATAACCTCAGCAGTAGCACCAGTACCACCGCCACCAGTGATTTCTACGTTAGGTTTAGCACCAGCATCATATGACTCTCCAACGTTAGTAACACTAATACTAGTAAGAGGTCCATATTGCACAAATTCTCTAGACTTGTAAGACCAGATAGAAACACCGTTAACCCAAGATCCAACAGGTGTGCCTGGGTCTATAGTCTTTCTTTCTGATATAGTCTGAACTACTCTAGGGAATCTTAATAGTTTTCTTTGGTTACCTGGAATAAGTGCAGATCCTGTAAATGGTCCTATTTTGTAGTTTGGTAGACCAGATGCAGCGACATAAACATATTCATCGTTGAAAAACGAGTTTTGGATGTTTGTAGTAAACTCACTTACAACAGAGTTGATAGAATCGATATCAGACTTACCTCTGTTAAGGTCAACCGATAATAGGATGTTACCTGCTGGAAGTATCTCAGTAGGTGTGTTAATCTGATATGAGAAGGTATATTGGTCAATCCTTGATGTTACAGTGAATGTGCCGTTGTATACAACAGGGTTAGCACCATATATCGTAACTTGGTCAGAAACTAGCAAACCATGAGGGTTACCGCAAACTACAGTCGCAGTCTGGTTATTAACACCACCAGGAGTAATAGTGGTAACCTGAATCAGTTTCTTAACGTTATATAACCAAGATTGGAGTCTTAACTCCTCAGCAGTCGATCCAAGGTTAGCAACCTTCAGTTTATCTCCACCAAGGTAGTAACTACCAGTATCGTTTAGTACTGTGGTACCTGCTTCAGCAATACCTAAAATCCTTAACTTACATTCCTGTGCAGTGTCTTTATTGACATATACAAAGATATCGGACTGGATTATGGTACCAGGATCCCAATCTTCGATGACATCATTCTTAGACCTAGTACACTCTATGAACTGGTTTAGGGACTTCTCTTTATACTGGACTCGCTCTACGTCATTGATCCTAATGGTACCATTTCTCTCAGGCCATCCAATAGTTGAGTCAACAGTGATAATTTGCCCAGTCGTACTAAGAGGCTCAACAAGACGAGTTTTATAAGGAATAATGAAATTACCAACCAAGGTTTCTTCAGATATCGCCAACTCGTAGATAGTATCTGTTCCTTCAATGATGGTGATGACATTTTCGATAAGGGCAGATGCATTGGTAACACTAGTGTCTACATCATCTGCATATTGGTTAACTTCTGAATCTATTAGGTTTGCAGAGTCACCTTCTATCAATTCTGCACGAAGAATAGTGTCTACAACCCAAGTTGCATGAGATGGACTTATGATCTCATCTTTAGGATAGTAAAGATCAACATCTTCACCAAATAGGATTTTGAAGAGATATTGAGTTGCTAATTTAGTACCTTTTGAGATATAGAAGTCAGTAATGTTTTTGATAACCTGAACTGGGTTAACCTTACCAAAATCGATATCTAAGGTTGGTAGATATTGTCTTCTAAACTTATCAAAGACTTCTTTAATGAATAAAGAGTCAAGGTTGGTTACAGCAGCTCCAGCAACGTGATTTGACTGTCTTAAAGCTGCTTCTCCAGCATATACCTCATTATGGAGGTTATCGTATGAAACAGGTCCAGAAACGCCTCTGGAGCACCCCAGGAAGGCACTAGGAGCGTATCCTGATCCATCCTCTAGAATATCAAATCCAGTAACTTCATCAAAACCAACATCTACTGATGCTCTTGCTGCTTTTGGTTCTGCGATGTATATCTTGGGTGGGAACTCTGTAGAGTAACCAGATCCAAAATTAGTAATATTAATATCTGTTATTTCACCGTTAAAGATGGTTGCTTCTGCTAAAGCACCAGTACCACCTATTGGTTCTCCATATCCGTCTTTTCTATCATCTACGATGTAAACTGAAGGTGCATCGGTATAACCCATACCACCAGTCAACATTTCAATATTTGTAACTGATCCAGATGCTACAGTAACGTCTAATATCTGAGCACCGATAGGGTTAACGATTTGGACTCTAGGAGGTGCCGTATACCCTCTACCACGGTTGGTAATCTGGATTTCGTATACTTGACCATCCTGGTTGATTTTTGATATAGCAGCAGCATTGATTCCACCGATAGGAGCAGGATCAATGTAAACTACAGGTGCATTACTATAACCACTACCCATTGTGTCAACGGTAATGGTTCCTATGTTGATTCTACCTTCACCATCAATAGTAGGAGGTGAAATGGTTGCTCCACCTGGATTCTTGAAGGATATAGCAGGAATGAAGTCATATCCACTTCCACTATCAATAATAGTCAATGTATCGACCATTCCAGTCGTATCATTAACTGTAAGACTTAATCTAGCAGGTGTACCGTTAGAATTACCAGGTGCAGCAACTACAGGGATCGGTGGGTTGAAAGAAGTGTAACCTTGACCACCATCGATCAAATTAATGTCTTTAATCCCTCCAATTAGAGATCTGGCAGTTGAATTCTTACCAGTCTTACTTGTAATTGCAACTTTAGGTGCAAAATCAAGTCTATACTTAGATCCACCAGTTTTGGGGATTAAAGCGGTAATTGTGCCATCATCAGCAACCTTAGCAATTGCTGAGGCTCCTGAACCGTAACTAGGAGGAGTATATTCAACAGACCTAATATGAATAGCGTCAGCAGCTCCGATTTCATTTTTGAAGACCACTTTATCTTCAAAAACGGTAAAATCGGTATATGGTTCTTGTAAACGTCCATTTTTGTTAATTACAAGTCCAATTTCGGAAGTTGGAGTGTAAGATTGTTGATTAATCCTTAATGGATAGAATTTTGTGTTTTGCCACTCTTGATAAGGGATTGCATCGCAAGTTTTAATCGGTTGATCCGAATATCCGACCAAATAAGTGACAGAAGTGAATTCTGAGTCATCAGACCCGATTTGGTCTCTTGGAGGGTCTTGGAAACGCAAATTAAACCCTTCAACGTAGTAATCTACGTCTGGCACCATCATTGTGTTGTAAGCAGTCACAATCAAGTGCTCTGCCGAAGGAGGAGCGACTGGAGTGCCTAAAAATGATAATGCAAAGGTATTTTGGACTCCATCAAAGAGTGTAAAGGGGTTTTCTAGCTGTTGCTTCTTCTTATTAAACTGTGGATATGAAATACCTGGAGTAATGATAACATCAGGACCACGAGTGACGTTTTCGTAGTAAATTACTTCATTATCAATCATTATGGAGCCATCACGCTCCTGGAATCCATCTATACCTTCAATTTCTATCTTTCCATCGTACAGACCAATATCCTTGAGCAGACTAGTTGAACTGTCTAATTGCTCAGAGGTATAGTTGTCAAGATCAAGATATCTCAGTAAATTATTGAGTATATCGTAAGGACGACCTGTCTTCTCCTGAGATTTGTAGTATTCAAACAGGAAGTTAACTAATTGTCTATCTTCGTGACGAATAAACTCAGGTAACTGATTCTCGACTCTATCAGAGACGTTGATATTCTTTGTAATCGGCATCTACTTAGAAACAGGATTCGCTGACTGGATAGTCGAAACTATCTGTTGGATAATCAATGATATTTATCCCAGTTGTATCACCGTAATTATAACCACTAAAGTTATTGGGATCGAAGGTCGGGATTGACACATCGTTGATTGTATAGTCAATTGGATTGACTTGAGGGTTGAATATTGTAGGATCTACTCCTGGTGGGACTGAAATTGATCCACCAGCAGGTAATACCTGAATTGGTAGTCTCTCAGTGCCATCTGGGGTGCCCTGAATTGCTACAGGACCAACACAGACTTGACCACTAGAATAATTAACGCTGCCTACTGAAGGGTTAAGGGTTAATTCGGTCTCATCCCGTGTGGTAACCATAATTAGGTTTCCACGACCATCATCTCTGATGTTTACAGGTACCAAAACTTGATTTGCGGTACTTGTGGAGATTCCTGGGGTTGCAACCTGTGCAGAAGTCGTCCCATCACTCAAAGTAAGGTTTACAAGGTCTTCTGTGTAACCAGTGGCATAAAATGTCCCTGATTTAACAACTGAAAAGGATGGTTTACACTTTCCACCAGTTCCATCGTCATCATCACCATCTGGAGACCCAGAATAGCTGTTTGGATCATAAAGTGGGTTACCAAAATCTAAACATTGGGTGAAAACTTGCCCAAAAGCAAATTGGTCGATATTTTGACCTAAAGTCATCTGAGTGACGTTACCAGAAATGGCAGGATCACTACTATCAACCATTGCACCGAATTTAGACCCGTCTAAACGGTTTCCAAACCTATTTGTTTGACCATTTTTGTTAAATGCGTCGATTCCTTGTAAAATCTTAGTTCCAAGTTGTGCACCAGTCAAACTAGTGTCATTTCCATTGTAATAAACGTAAGATTTCGGTAAAACGTAGAAAATAGTTGGGTCAATGATGACTGGCTCGATAGAAGCAATGGAATACTTCAATAAGTCCTTCTTAATCTTCTGTTTTGTCGTTGCATTCAGCTTATTTCCTGTTTTTGGTCTAATTGCAACATAGACCTTCCCATAAATCGGTGGATTTAACTTCTCTCCACCAAAAGCAGTTACAGATGCTGCTTGAGGATAGATCTCAGAGACAATATGCTCGAAATCATTCTCAGTAACCGCCCTATTTTGGGTTGCATACGCTCTAGGTGCTCTAAACTTGACTGAAAGTGATGTTTCACGATCTTCACCGTCTTGAGCAGCGTCTTTAGTAGTCAAACTAATGGCATTTGGACTTACAACACGTAAATCACTGTCTAAAACAGTGCCAATGAAGTTAAATCCCTTCGCACCGTTAGCTTCAACCCCATCTGTAGACACATATGAGACTCTTATGTACTCACCATCGATTAATTTACGTCCAATTGACCCATCTCCGAAAACTAGACGGTATCTCATGTCATCAGTCTCTTCCAAATAGTAAATTCTGGAAGTTCCATCAGCATTTGTTACATTTGTAGCAGGACTATAGGTATCTGTCTCTGAAGATTGCTCAGTTGGAGAGATATCTACGGTCAAAAGTCCCGTATCTACATTTTCATCAGGAATAATGTAGTCCTGACGTGCTGTATAATCAACTGTGTAGTTATAAGTTAGTAAATTACCTTGATATACAAGCACATTATCAAAAGTTGCTAGTCCAGTGCCACTATCTACAGGCACTTGGATGTCCTGAGTCAATGCAAACGTATAAGAATCGAAATCATTGTCTGCTACAAAGACATCACCCTTCTTCAAGGTAGCAAATTCTGGGAAACTAGTGCCATTTAGTCCAATACTAGTCTGTGCAAGGAGTTTGACACATGCTCTAGGTGCCTTAATTGACCTAGGAGTGTAATTTAACTGCTTTGCGATCCTTACAATGTTGTCTCTGACCGTTGCAGTTTCTAAAAATGCTTCGTTTAACGCCATGTTAGCGTTAAATGCTGTATAATATGTGTTATATGCTAGAATATCAATCAGGTATGATGCAGAACTACCCTCAAAATCGTAATCGGTAAACTCTTTTCGAGTCCGAAGGTACGATCTGATCGATTCTTTGATCTCAAAGAAGTCTAACGACGTTAACTGGGATGGAATTGCTGACATTTTATGCTTTCTCTAGGAGAAAATCGACGTTTTGCACTTCTTGCTGACCAACAATAGTGTAATCTATCGAAATATGGACTGAATTTATATCATTTTCATCACGAAGTCCGACTCCTGTGCATTCAACACGTGGTTCTAGTCGTTTGATACAGTTAAATATCTCACTTTTAATGGTATCTACTGCGAATGGATCCCATGGCTCGAATAAAAGCATCTTAACCCTAGACCCAATAGTAGGTTGAAATGGTCTTTCTCCGAACATAGTTAAAATGAGGTTACGAACAGACTGCTTTATAGCATTCTCATTCTTAACCACACCAAAATCGCCAGTTGAGGGGTTAGCATTAAAAGAAACTGCTAAGTCCTTGAATCCTCTGCTGACGTATTTTTCAGATCTGAACCTGTAGGAGGGCATTCTTCTCTACTATTACTAAGATATTTATCACATCTTGGGTCAGTAATTAAGTATTTACAGTATTCCCAACCGTTTTCCTTAAAGGAATCGGACATATCGACAGGTCGCTCTGGTCTCGGAGACATTTTATTGAGCTATTTTATTTATTTATAGGGTTTACCGACTATTTTCCTTGACCCCTATACCTTTTTTGTGCTCCATTACGTGAGGTAGCACTTATTTTTGTGTTTTTAGAAGTACCTTGCCTTGTTTTCTTTGCTGGAGGCTTAATGTAGTCACTATTTCCAGAGTATAATGCCATTTTTATTGAATAAACTACTATGATGATAGCACAGTTGCATGTCCCCACGCAACTACAGATGAACAAGGGTAACTAAACCCTGAAAATCCAACTCCTAGGGGATCTAGGATACGTGCAATTGGTAATTTCAGAGCAAATACGGTTAAAGTTGTTGCCATAAGAATTCTAGTATGCCCTACACCACCTCCATCTTCAATTGTAAGGGTGCTGCAAGGGATCGGAGTGGGTGTTGGACACATCGCTTTACCACAAGGACACATGTATACAACAATATTAGTACATACCGCTATATGTGGAGTGAAGGTATCCCCATGTAACATGATAGGAATACGATTTACCTGCACAGTTGCCCTATAAGGAGTAACAGGGAATATAGGAATTAAGGGTTGAGGAGGCCACCAACAGGTATATTCCTTAATGACTATGCTGTAGGGGATTGGAGGGGTGCCACACGCTTGTACAGAGTGGATAGTGGATGGTAAACACAATCCATGACCACTACAAGGTAGTCCGTTTAGAGATGATACTGGTAATAGTGCTCCAAATGCCATATTATAACCTCTTAGGGAATACTATATCATTAAGTGATTCACCGTCAGTCCAGGAATTCTCCTCACTGCACTCATCAAAGTATGGGTTACCATAGTTTCTTAATGCTCTACCCAATGCTATGACTCCACCTGACAAATAATTCCTAACTGCCATGATTCCATTATAAGCACCCATATTCATTGTAGCGTTTGCACCAGATCCAGTTATACGTTGAGGATTAATAGCAATAGAAGCATCCATACATTTATCTAGTGCTAGACAGGGGTTACCATGCAGCTCAGAAACATTACAATATGTACTTCCTGCTTGACCATTACCATTAGCATCATACCCACTATACACAGTAAGAGGTCCATCATTAGCAACCACTCCCCGCACGTATGTATCCCAACATTCATTAGGTGGTACACCGCTGGAACAACTTGATACGGTTAATGCAGTATAATCTACAGAATGTGGAGTACCTGCTGGATCATTTGCTGTGGGGTGTCCTAACCATGTCTGCACTGCTGAACTACTAGTGATATTCTGACCAGCCCACATCTGCAATTGCTCTAACTCAGTATAGTTAGACCTATTGTAATCATAAGTGTTTTCATCAAGACCAACAGGTACAAATACCATGTTGCCAGGGTCTTGGGGGTCACGGTAACATCTACCATCTATACTACTCCGCTTACACTTCCATGTTTTCTCTCCAGCATTAGTAGTTATAGGTCTCTTCTCCATTAAGTATGGCACTGGCATATCTTTAAGGAAATCCATGAATGCTGGTCCTTGACTACCACCAACATATCCGTCTATTTCCATTGATACTCTGAATGTAGCTTCCTTTTCCTTAGAAGCGCAATACTTATATGGTAACCATCCGAATGCTTTACGCTCACCCTCTTCATTAGTATCTAAGTAAGCGCACGGCATATCAAACCACCGTGTAATATTATACAACTTAGGTTGAATCATCTCTATACACTTATCTTGTCCAAAAGGACCATACAAGTGTGACATATTAGTACCAAAGGTATCTGCCTGATCTACTGCTGCTAATGCGTATCCCATTGCTCCGTCTTGGAACTCTTGTACACCAGACTCATTTGCAGCAACATATTCAAACTGCTCTGCATCTGGCATACCCGCTTTCATATTTGCACTACCACTAACCTCAATACATTCTGCTGGTAGATTGAAGCACAGTTTAGTTACATCATCATCTATACCATCACCTGCTGCTCTTATGTAACTATCTGGTACAGTTACGGAAACCTGAGTCGCATTATTCGCTGGCACTTCAGCAGAATTCTTCATAGACTCCTTAACTATACTCCTAGTCATAGGATCCATAGATGCAGATAGAGGTTGCATAGAATAATCATCCATAGTTGCCTCATCCCTGACACCATACACTACATCCTTCTTCTCAAAGGTATGATCCCATGCCTTATCCATATTCTCTGCAGCTTGCTCTACTTCTGCACCACCTGCTGCATAATTACCATCCTTATCCTTAACACCCTCAAATTGTATTTGCTCAGGATCAACTACATGCACTAAAACATTATTTGCCTGACTATATCCTGCGCCTGGGTCTACAACCCGCACTGCTCTGATTATACCTTCATCATCTAACTGTGATATCTCAACTTCTGCCCTCTTCAATCTGTATACATCCTTATTCTTATCCTCTGCGTCTACAGACTCTGTAGAGGACTTCCATACCCTTGAGTGAGTCTTCATGTCCATTGTAGACATAGATGTATCTTCCTTATCAGGGTCTGCTATTGCTTTCTCTGCATCAGGATCCATTCCTAACTTATCTGCCATAAAGTCAGATGTATCATTAGGAGAGAAGTCATCTAATCCTTGCGGATCCATAACCTGTATTATTGGTTTTACGTACCCTCTACCACCATTGAGGATATGGACTGATTTAATTTCTCCGTCATCTCCAACTATTGCTTCTAGTTTCGCCTCATCCATAGTGCGTCGTGGAATGAGTGCTTTAGGATCTATCTCTACCTTCCAGTATGATATCTTCTTAGGGAATTCATATGTCCCGCAGAATGCAGACTTATTAGGTATACCATATCCCGCCAGTATCTGTGCAGTACCACCATCACTAGATGTAAACTGCTCTTGATATGTAAACGGAGCAGGCTCTGTAGTTCTTTCAATATTCTTAACTCTACTCTCTATAGTGTAATTACCTGCTGCAAGTGTCATAGGGAATATCTGAGTACCCATACCACTTTGGTAGGAGATCTCCTGATCTATAAGGACATTGTTACTAGAGTCAGTAATCTTAAGGTATCCGTAGTTATCAGA
>Ga0209404_10000414_pt1 | contig 33270 bp, 33 predicted proteins | sample TroAtlMetagenome_2_FD_187447 | JGI IMG/M metagenome (GOLD analysis project Ga0209404, IMG submission 187447) | Marine eukaryotic phytoplankton communities from Atlantic Ocean - Tropical Atlantic ANT8 Metagenome (SPAdes) (version 2) | ecosystem: Environmental > Aquatic > Marine > Oceanic...
TGCTGTGTGTGGTTATTCTGGTTCTCTAGATACTACTGACTTCGGTTATTATAAAAATACAGGTGATACAAATATGTCTTGTTACTTTACTGGAGGTGGTTCACAAGGGGGTACTATCCTAAATTCAAATATACACGGAGCAACTAGATATTTTGCACTTTCAGGGACTTACTATACGAGTTAAATGTCAATCACAAAGACCGTTAGCACGTCTATAAACTAAGCCATAAACCTGTTTTAATCGGAGATTAATCCTAAATGGCATTAACAGAATCACAAGAAAACGACAAGATTGAAGTCGTTAACAAGTGGAACATTCAAGTAAGAACTGCAACCGTCATTAAGAAAGATGGTGTGGAACTTACCCGTACCTTTCATAGAAAAGTATTAACACCAGGAACACTTGATGCAAGTGACAACCTAGTAGCTACTGATATATCTGGAGAGGATGCAGATGTTCAGGCTATATGTAACGCAGCGTGGACTTCTCAAGTAAAGACTGACTACACTGCTTTCTTAGTAGCTAACAAACCTGCATGAGAAAAGTAATTGATGGTATTGCTATTGCATCAGGCGTTGGTGTCATAGCAATACTTGGTAGTGGAGTCTATGGTTACTTCTGGTTCCAAGGGAACAAGGATGCCTTAATGGATAAGGCAATCCAACAAGTAACTAAGTCGATAAAGTTACCAAGCCTTTCTAGTCCAGCACTACCAACAGCAGCTCCACCTAGTCTTGCACCTCCTAGTTTTAGAAGATAGAAGAGTTAGAGATCTTACGTTCAATCATCTTCCTGTATGCAGGGTCGGTTGAATACTTCTCATCATTCATTGCTCTAACAAGTTGATCATGTGATTCAAACTTCTCACTAGGAGCTGAAGGAGTCTTGCCTCCAATCAAGTTAGGTTCAGTACCAGTAGTTTTAACATACTTACTATGTAGTCCAGCAACTGTAAGCTTGACGACTTCAATGTTTGGATTATTTATACCAACACTAAAGGCACTCTTCTCAGCATCAGATAAAGTTTGGCCAGCCCAGTCCATCATGTTTGCATAGCCTACGTCACCACCATATTCTTCTTTGATGTCATAGATCTGCTGCTCAGTTACTGCACTCTTCTGTTGAATACCAGCAAGGTATGACTCGACTACCTCTTTAGTAAATCCTGCTTTGTTTAGTTCTTCAAAGTGTTGATCGGTGAGTGTTCCTTCTTTTTGGAAGTGTTCATTCATATCCTCATATTTAATCCCAGCTTGTTCAAAGCGTTCACCTATGTAGTCACCATAAATTTCTTTGGCTGACTGAGGTTGGTCTTCAGTTGATTCTTGCTCAGGAGTTTCTTCTCCCTTGCTCATCTTCTGTTGTAGTTCTTGATAAGCCTTCTCTAATTCTTCTACTGAATCATATTTACCAGCTAGTTTTTGTTCTGGTTGCTGTTCAGCATCAGTAGATAAATCAGCAGGACTATCTTTTAGTTCTGCCTTCTCTGTCCCTTGTAATTGTTCTTGATTCTCTGGGGATAGAGCTTCAGTTTCTTCTTGTTTAATTGTAATTGCTTCAGGCATGATAAAAAATGAAAGAGGTCTGTGTAGTGGTGGAATTAGGAGATAGTAATCTCTCCAGTCTCAGCGTTCTTGCTGATAGTAGGAGCATCTGATTTCTTTTTCCCTGTCTTCTGAACCTTAGCTTCTTTAGGAATAGAAATTTCTTTAGGCTGCGGGGACTTCTCCACCACCGGTGTTTCCACTGGGGAGTCCTTCACCTGCTGCGTTTCCGTCTGGGAGGACGTTGGGTTGGGTTCCTTGTTGGGAGGGGTCAACTCCTTCTGAGTATTGGGGGCCATAGGGTGCGCCTTCTGCTGTGTAATTTTTAACCGCTTGTGCAGCGGCTGGTGAATTCATTAAAGCACTCATCTGTTCCATTTGCTGCTGCCTATTTTCAGCAGCGGCTTGTGCTTGTGCCTCCTGTTGTAATTGTTGTGATGTTTTAACTAGGTTAGTTGTATCTATTGAAGCACTAGCTGCTAGTCTTCGCAGTGCTTCTTCCATGTTTAGATACTTCATCATTATCTCTGGGCCTAGTGCTTGTTGTGCTGTACCTATAAAGTCAACAAGTTTATTTCTATCATCACCTCTACCTATAGCTTCAAGTCCTGTTACAGGTTTAGGATTAACCATTGCATCTCCAGTCTTCTCACTCATAGGCATGGCAGGTATCTTCCTTTGCTTCTGCAAGATATACATCAGCCTTCTAACTAGAGGTAGTTGTAGTTCCTGAGTCAGGATGGAATACAAACCACCGATTGAAGTCTCAAGTTCTTGTGCCATATATCTAATCTCTTCTGCTGTTACTCTTTCACCCGGCCTTTGTACTGCTGTATTTAAAAGGAAAGCAAATGATAGACGTGATTCAATTCGATCAATAGTACTGGATGCTAATTGTAAGTCGTTAAGTTTTCCTTGGCTTTGTAGAACAGTCACATCATTAGCAGATCCCTGAACTATCGCACCATTTGCAGCATTACTTAGAGTGCGTGGTCGTGTAGTTCCATTGGGATTAACCATGAACAAGACCTTACTCATAGCAGCACTAGCTTCAAGCACACTCTGATAAAGAGATTCAAGTGCTGTTAGATCTCCATACCACTGCTCTATATATGAACGACCATATTCTTCTGCATCAATTCTTTCCCATCTCAAAGCGATAAAGGGAGAACAATCAGCAGGACACATGCCAGATGTACCAGCTATCTGTTTACCTTTAGCCTCTTGATACCAATAGCATTTATCATTCTCATAATGTACGCATGTATGTATCTTAATTGATTTCTTAGTAGGCCCACCTTGTTCTTGTACTGTCTCATCATCAGGTAAGAATCCTTCTGGTAATGCTTCTGGATATACTTCCTCTTCAATAATGATTTCAGTTATAGATCCCATCGGATCTCGAACAACACAGTACCTATCAAGATGGATAACCCTTATGCCATTTGGGTTTACATAAAGAAGAACATTACCTGCAACTATCAATTGTTTAAATGCTTCATGCATAGAAGCACGGGCACTCATAGTCTCAAGCATGGACATAACAGCTAGCTCTACCTTGACCAAGGCAGTGTCTAACTCTGTCTTCATGGCTGGATCTACATCCTCACCATGAAGTAACAGACTATCTATCTCTAACTTAAAGAAGGGAGAGTTAGGAGGGAAAAGACTAAGTTCTAATTTGGTACTGAGATTACCTAAACCTCTAGCTCCGACTGATTGGTATGGAGTTTTTAATCTGCCATGATCTCCTTGATTAACCTCAGTCATTAGAGAAGGGATCGTCACCTTGGCACAATCTCTAGCTCTTTGAAGATAAGGATCTCTAGTTGTGCAAAGTTGTTGATACCTTGCAGCAGCAGTTGTATCTTTCTCTTCAGAATATTTTTTTTCTACTGCATCAACGTCAGTAGTGAGTGTTAGTTCCATTTATGCAGGGATGTTAAGGCCACTACCTGCTGATAAGTCTGTTCTAAATTGTTTTCTACCATAACCTTTCTTTCTAGATAGAGGATTAGCAATACCAGCGGCATTAGCTCCAGTGATTTCTAGTGCTGATGCCGTTGATTGTGCTACTGGGCTAGGAGCTGGAGCTGGAGGTGCTTCAGCTATAGCTTTTTGTTCTTCATATCTCTTCTCTTGTTCTACTTTTTGCTCCTCGTATTGCCGCTTCTGTTCTTCCATCTGCTCACGTTGCAGATCCAACATATCTGAATTGTCAGGTGGATCTGGTCTTCCTCCTCCGCACATAACTAAATACCTTGATTGTTTTGGTCAGTGTAGACGGACATGAGCATCCTAACTACACTCCTTGCACCTCCATAATGCCAGATCTCTCTGTCTTTTGCTTCTAACTCAGGACATTTCTCAGGATATATTTCATCTAACTTCTTAATTAAAGCCTCCTCAATGGGAGGCCAAAGATCTTCTTCATTCATAAGTAGGCTCCCATAATTTAACGTCACCTGTTACATGATTGTACTCTCCATCTCTCAAGATGCGTGTTAACTGTGCAGTCATAACAGCATCTGCATAGGTTTTACCCTTCTTCTTATATGTTTCTAACACCTTGTTCCACATGTCCTTTGGTGATTCCAAATCACCTAGTATTTTCTCTGCTGTTTTAGGGCCAACGCCACTAAGACCTGCAATATTATCAGTCGCATCACCTTGTAATACTTGTAACATCCAGTTCTTATCTGCTTTCTTTCTTGTTATTAATTCAAGATCATCTTTAGCTAGCAAGGTACACGGTACACCTCGCATATCTTTATCAACAGAAACAATTATTGGATTATCATATTGTCCACCGGTAGCAAGTAACGACATAACATCATCACCTTCTAAGTTAGGGAAACTAATTGAGTGATAATAGTTAGCTACTTGTTCTCTTACTCTCTTTAATCCTAAAGGTTTGCGCTTGCCTATCCTATTTGTTTTGTAATCTTGAGAGACTGAGTGTCTAAAGGTTGGGTACTCACTGAAGCACATGATTACTTGACCTGAATCTTCAGCTATACCTTGGTACTGTTCAACTTTGTACTGAACTAATTCATGTACTTCCTTCTCATCTAGGTGAAGGGAGTGATGCCACTCGTCCCATCTATAGTCATGCTCACAAGCACAACAAGATGAGTAGATCAAATGGTCAGCGTCAATTAATAAAGTCATGGTGGGTTAAAACATTGGGACAGATAGACGACCTGATTGGTCAGAGTAGAGAAGCTTATCGGCTTCACCTGTTGAACCACAGTGCCTGTTCTTAAGGACTGATAGTTGCAGTGAGCTACGTTCAGCAGCGTCACCTTGTTGATTTCTTGAGGCTGAAATCACTGCTGAACTAAGCTGAGCAAGACTATGACTACCTCTTAAATGGCTAAGCGAAACCTTGGTTCCCTCTTCATGGCCTCTACCCTCTGGTCGCTTCAAGTGGCTAACGAGAAAGAGAGTGATACCAGTAGCTTCAACGATCTGCCTAAGCTTAGTGACAGTGACATCAAGAGTCCTTCGCTCATCAAGGTCATTGAGCAAGGCACTAACGACAATGGAAATGTGGTCAACAAAGACAACATCTACATTCTCTACCTTCGCAAGGTATTGAATCTGTTGGCAAAGAGTATCAGGGTCCATTGAACCAAAGTGATCGTATAGATGTAGTCGGTGTGTAGAACACAGACGATCAAAGGATTCTCTTAGCTCCTCCTCTTCAGCTAAGGATGAGTCAAGGTGAATAGGTTTAGATAGATCAACTGCAATGATGCCTTGCAACGTGCGTTGGATACTCTCTTCTAGTGCTATGTATCCAACTCTTAATCCTCTAGTTAAGAAGTGATGGCATAACTCACGACATAAACTACTCTTCCCTGTTCCTGATCCTGCTGTTATTAGATTCATCTCATGCTTACGAATACCTCGCAGCATCTGATTAAGTTGAGGCCACGGATAAGTACAGATAGAATCAGCACCCTTCTTAGTTACCTCATCCCAGCAGTCAGCACTATCGACTATCCCTTCAGGTTTAACTGGGATAGCTTTCCATAATATGTCCTTAAGTTCATCTCCTTTACCTGCAACGAGCATATCGTTGGCATCTTTGTAATCTCGTAGTCGTGCAATAGCGACTGGTACGCCAGCCAAAACTTCCGTTGCCTTGATGGCAGCTTCATTACCTGCGGTATCGTTGTCGAAACAAAGTACTGTGCGAAGATGACCTGCGAGCCATAGCTCATTCATTACTAGATATTTGCTAGCACTTTGCGCTCCACTTGGCAATGAAACTACAGGAAACTTGTTGCCTTGTATCTGTGATGCAGCCATACAATCCAGCTCACCTTCAGTCACGACACAGAAAACTTGGCTTTGATTAGTCTGTCTCCATAAACGCTGACCAAACAGTTGGATCTTGGTCATATCTCCTAGCCAAATGAACTTCTTGTCTTTGAATCGGAGGTGTTGAGCTACATCTTTACCGGTGTGATCTTGATATGTTGCCACCTGAACGGGCTGGCCGTTGTATTCAGCTAGCCCATATCCATATAGTTCGCAGGTTTCTTTAGTGATTCCTCTTTTAGGTAAGGCTTTGTAAATGATGCGATCTTTAGAGATCAGTGGTTTAGTTGCCTTCTCTTTCTTGAAGGGATTAAGCATAGGTTTCTTAGGGATAAAGGGTTTGCTTTCTTTCTTGTTGGGTTGATACTGATAGCCGCAACCAAAGCAATGAGCATGGCCGTCATCAAACCACGCAAGATTGTCCTTGCTATCACATTCAGGACAAGGACTTTTCTTTAGGTACTTGCTTTTCTCTTTCATTGTTCTCCCAGTGTTGGATTAATAGACGCAACTCTTCTATTCTTTTGAGTGCATAATCCCTGCGTTCACTGTGATTCATACCAGTTATCAGGGATAGTACCGTGGCTCCAGATGAATCCATTTCTTGTAGCCCATTGGCCATAAGTAATAGACTTCTTAGCTCGGCTGATTTTTTCTTTGGCGTTTTGAAAGCACAGTCTTATATCCAAGTGAGGATGTTGTGCTTTCACGCATAGCATTTTGCGTCTGTCATTTGGTGAGAAGAATCCCTTGGTTTCTACTATCACACCGTTGGGCAATATAAAATCGGGTTTATATTTTCCCTCCCATGTGTAGTCAAGGACAAGGGACTCATAACTAAATGAGACACTACGCTTGTTAAGGCTGGCAGCTACACCAGCCTCAAACTTACTTCTATATTTAGAAGCTTGACGCATCCTCATCTGAGGGTGAGAACGGACTGGTTGAAGGTGACTCTTCCAATGAGTACGATCCTTCTTCTTTGGAGAAGGGATTGGGAGCTGAACCACCTTGCTTTTGGTACTCAACGAATGATGTTATCTGTATTGAGTTAAGGTTAAGTGCAAGTCCAACACCTGAACCAGTGTGGTTATAAGGTGAAGCACTAAATGCTATACGACCAGTAGAAGTAGGATCTACATTGGCTAATGGTTTTGATTTCTCAGATGAAATTTCCCTAGCCTCAGTGTCATATAAACGTGGAGCCTCACGTTCAAATGTTGTTCCATCTTTTCTATTAACTCCCTTCTGTTTTCTCTTGCACTTAATAAAGTAAACCTCCATTGGTTCACCTTGGAACTCACTCAACTCATCATTCTTTAATAGCTTGAGAGTCTTGGAGTCACAGTATCTATATCCGAAAGGCATAAACTCTTGAAGCTTGAACTTCTTACTAGGCTCAGCCTCTTTAAGTTCTTTCTTGTAGTCGTTAAAGAAACCTTCAAGACTAGCAATGAATTGTTCAGCCTCTTTATTGGTAGGCTTTCCATCTTTAAGAGGGATGATGCCGGTGATCTCCCATCGTGGATCATTCTCCTCAATGGTTGATAGTTTATGTGGAGTTATAAAGGCATAACTCAAGTTGCATTTAGGAGTGATGAATTCTTTTAGATTCATGTGATGAAATAGGTTGATTGTTTAACTGATGATGGATCGAAGTCACCTGCTACTGGAGTAGGTGGTAACTCTTTTCCTTTTGTTGTGTCGATCTGATTGGTGAATTGATTAGTGATGTGACTAAGCCAAGGTTGCTTATACATCTCAGCAAATGTCCACCTAACTGAGTCTCTTAGCTGACTCATCTCACCTGCCGTAGTTACAAAGCAGTCATGGATACCTCCTATGTTTTTAACTCCACTGACCTGAGCATGGATAGTAGCGAAAGCCATGTGACTGGAATCCAATGAGTGAATGACGTTAGGACTAAGAGAGTTAGCCATCCTCTTAGTATCTAAGTCTTTAAGTTCTTCATTGGCTCGTATATCTAAGTGGACATCTGATAGATAGTTCAATTGAATACGAGTCTTCCTTACATCCTTGTAGTCCTGCTCAACTGGTAGTCCAGCAGGTGTCCACCATTGCAAGGCAGTGTTTTGTTGGCCAGCTTTACGACCAATGGATTTAAACCATTGCATAGCCTTGACCGCTGGCTGGATCAAGGCAGTCGCCTCTTCATGGAGGATCTTTGCCATGAAGTGAACCGTTGTCATGGCTCCCTTCTTAGTAGTCCATCCTCCATTTGTATATAATTCTTTCCCTCTTTTCTGTGCCCAGTCATAAGCAAAGTAGTAACTCGCTGTTCTTGTCGCTGAGTATGGAGTACACATCACTATATTCTTTGCAAGGCTACGGTCAGGTTGCAATTCAAGCCAACGTCTAGCTCTATAGTCAGTGCTATCTCTTAGTCTTTCATTAACCTTACTCATTACCGTTGCATATATATCTTGAGGTTGAGCTGAGTCAGTGAGGTTGACCATCTTACCCATGTCATCTTTCAAAAAAGCTGAGTAGTGCTGTATTCCTGAGCAGCTACAATCCAAATTGATTGAGTGATTAGAGATGTGTCCATATCCCTCACGTTTAAAGAGATAGTAAGCACGACAGAAGGATAAGAACTGCCAAGGTTTATCAGCCCTCATCCAGAACTCAGCGTTAATCCAAGGATCATTGCCAGCTCCGGTGATTAGCTGTTCTCTCTCTCTTACCCAGTCAATACGAGTATCAAAGGTGGACTTCAATCCATATAGATTTGCACCATGTATCCTTAGCCAGTTGAGATCATCCTCATTCTTGATAGGTGTTCCATGAGCAAAGGTAAGTAGACTCCTTGCTACATCATTACCTTGAGGGTTTAAGAATGGTGGTCTGTCATAGTAACGACCACGAAAATCTAGTTGCTTAACGAAATAGATTTCATCCTCATCTTTAAACTTATCTGCTACCCATATCAACTTACGTTGTGCTATGCGTGTGCTTCTAGTCCTATCGTTCTTCTCATGTAGGTACTTAGCTTGCAGTCTCCACCTAAATACATCAGGATGATCCTCATCTAAGTGCTTAGGATATGGAGGTATAGCCCATCCATTAGCAGGTAACAAGCAACCAATCTCTAAGTTGTTGTCATACGCATGATTGACTTGAGCTAATGCCCAATCGTTTATCTTCCAAGCTGTCTCTTGTTGTATGTTAGCTGCCTTATAGAATGGCTCACTTCCATTGGTATGCTTAGCGACTAGCTTGTTATTACTCTTTAAGAATTTAGATTGAACAGCTCTTGTTAGGTAGCCTCCATCAGTAGGGCTAGTCCAAGGTCTTGGCTTGACATACATAGGTAGGTAGTTAGGAGTCATCAACTCTTGCTTATTCTTTACGTCATTGATCCAGTCCATGCACTCCTTAGTTGCCTTGACTACCCGTCTTGCTGGCTTATATGCGTAGTCGATTTCAATTGTTATTAGTCCAGTCTCTCTAGCTATCAGCTCCACTAGGAATAAACCTGACGCTAGCTTCTCTCTTGCAGTCCAGTTATCTGTATGTTGCATCCTTCTAATGACTGCCATCTTGTGAGCCTTACGACTCCTACCTCTATTGAACTTGAACAACTCATCTTTAGTAGCACGATCAAGCATGGTTTCTATCCATACCTTGTCCATCACATCACGACATACAGCATGTAGTGTTGGTGATGCACTCAAAGAATCAAGGATAGTCCTGACTCCTATTGCTGCTAGTTGTTGAGGTGGTAGCTCAATGAGTGGAGTAAGCAAGGCAAATGTTTTACCTGCCTTACCTTGTTCAATCTTCTTACGAGTTGCTCTTATATGTGGGATGAGTGTCGCTGTTCCATGTGCAGTCAACACCTCACCATGATTAGACAAGCTTTCCATCTTGCCTTTGCGTTGGATGTTCTCAATGATCTTTACTCTGTCCTTACCAAGTGTTGTCATCCATCTTTCCAACGCTATCTGATCTGCCTTAGTCCTCATAGGGATACCAAAGCAACGTCCTTAATTTCAACGACATAATATTCACGTCTTTAGTTCTATGTATGTAGCTTGCATAGCTCTAGTGCTAGCTGCTTCTACCTTCTGCTCTATCCATCCACGCAATAACTCTGAGTCACTGAGTCCCTTGAGTTGAGCTACCTCTTTAACTATCTGAGATACAGGAGGACTAAGCATGATGATGTGCTTGACCTTGGCTGGTACTGGGCTGTTAGTTTCTTCCATGAAAAAAGAATTTGCGTAAGGTGGATTGGATTAAAATGTTAGAGACTGTTGGATCAGGAAACTCTTTCTTCAATAGAGTTTGAAACTTTTGTTCCTGTATCTCTTCCCATCTAGCAGCAGGTATTGATGGTGCATCAACAATCATCTGCCAATGAGTTGCATCTTTAGGTACACACTGCCAACTAGCTGACATAGACCAACCATTCATTTGATAGTTGACTTGTCCCTCGTTGTTAGCGTGCTTAAGAGTTGGTTGGGATTCAGTTAATAGAATCCAAGGATGATCGGACATTGCGGTGGGATTTGAATTTAATATGGAGGCCAGTCACTAGGCCATGTTGAGGATGTGTCGTTAGGTATCGCTTGTCCCATAAGTACAAGCAAGTCATGTACCTAGCACGCCACTTGTTCTGCTCTACTGTTACTTCTTGCATTGAGTGCAGTTCCAAAGTTGCATAAGAGAATAGCTAACTGTGAGCTAGGTTTACGTTGATAGTTCTGCTCATACCAGTCATTAACAAACTCATACATCTCCTTGTTGGCTGTATATCCTGAGTGAATGTATTTGGTGGGCATCAGTAGTAAAGGTGGCTTATTAAAGGTAAGCCAAGGTGTACCAGTGGTAAACCTTGGCTACATAAACAGTTACAATTCATCTACCATACGCACCGATATTGCGGAGCAGTATATAGAGAAGGATGATGCAGCAAATTAAGACTATGAAGGATTGCATGTGTTAACCATTGGTAGTGTTCTTCTTATGTGGAGAATCCTTCTTCTCATAGGATTCTTTGATGACTTCCTTCATGCTTGAGGCAACATCATTAATTGAGTTGATGTCCTTTAGCTCTACTGTCTTTGAAGTATCGCCAAAGTTGAAAGTAATTTCAGGCATAATAAAAAATGCAGTGGGTTTTTTATTTGGAGGGTTGACACGCCTAGCATTTAGCATTCCGCACTGTTATCCCTCCCAGTCTCAACTGTCTCAATCGTGGAAGTTAGGCATAAAAGTTTCCATTTCCGGTAGGTCTGTCACCATCCAGTATCCGACCTTCCTCCCGTTGCTATCGCTTATCCGCTGCTCTCCTTCTCCTAGATAATCAACCTCTAACCCGTTTGATTCATAGCTCTTAGAGGCTAGCTTGGTGAGGATCTTGGCGACCTCATAACCGGACATGCCACCATCAAAGGCAGCATTGTCCATATCTATTTCAATTGATAGTTTCATTGATCGAGTCCTCGGTAAGTGTGCAATAAATTCTTTGAGGGCAGTTAGTCCAGTAACTATCCGCCACAATCCAGCCCAATTCGAGCAAAACAGGGATTAGTTCTGGCTTGTCTATATAGGTAGCGTTCATAATCCTTTCACCTGTCCCTTGGTTAGTTTGATTAGGTCATCATGGCTGGTTAGCATCTCTTCATTGACTGTGAAATATCTCTCACCTATTCGGATGTAATAGGCACAAAGAATACCAGTGATATTCTCCGAGATTTGAAAAGAGGATGAGTTCTCATTGCGTACCCAGTTAACAGGCGGCAAGCAATTTAAAGCTTCATCATATCTTTCTTCTGTTATCTCTTTGACTTGGCCGGCCTTGTATCTCTTAGCATCAGCCTCTTGTGATAGCTTCAAAGCCTCGTGAAAAGGTAAAAGTAATAGATGCGGCTCGGCCTTTAAATAATCTTCTCCACTGCCTTTGTGCCATTGAATAGGCGTGGTCTTTGGGCAATATTCCTCCATTGTTTTACAGGCGGCAAAGGTTTGCACCCTGCCGTCTGTTGGATCGTAAAAGGTTGGAGTTGTATCTAGTGGGATGCTCATTTATATGGCCTCCACTTGATAAGTTGGATAGTTGTTTAGTGCATGGAGTAGCTCTTTCTTGTGAGGTGACTGCATCCAAACAACATAGGCTTCAACCTTCTTAGCTGGCCAAGGCTGGTAGCCTTCACTGCCTCCTATTAGATAGGCGGTGTCGGTTACTCCATCAGGTCTTTTAATCTCCACTGCTTTAGGGTTGTATCCAAAGCGATCAACAAAGAACTGCTGAGCTGTATTAGATAGCATTGATTAAGTGTGGCAGGTGTTCATTAGTTACTATACATATACTATTGATATACTCCCAATATACTTCACACTAATTAACAATTGTTCCCTTCTCCTCCCCTCCTTTGTTCCTCCTCCTCTTGTGCGGATATTCTCGGCCAGCCTCCAACAAATAAATCCACCGGCTGCCCATTGGTAATTATTAAATTAATCCTCCTTATGTCATGCCGTCATATTCAGCGGAAAAAAGGAGGGTTGATGGGGGGAGGCATCTCGGCCAGTCATAACGTACACCCCCTCAGATTTTTGTAGTAAAAAAGTAGGTTAAGGATTGGTGGTGAGCCAATGGTAGGAATAGGTAGTTCTTCATATGTGGAGAAAAGGGAAAAGGGGTTATATTTTGTGTGTTAACCGACCAAGATCCCCAGTTGTTGAGTAGAGTGGTTAACAAGAGGAGGCTTCCTGTGGTGGGTAGGCCTCCTTATTTATTGATATAGTGGAGTTATGGGAAAGAAAACTACTACGGATGTCTTGAGTGAGCTGCATGAAGGCTTAGCTCATTTATTTTTAGAGAGGTTGAAGGAAGGGGAGTTAGGTACAGCGGAGTTAAATATCTTGAGACAGTTTCTGAAGGACAATCAGATTAGTTCTCAGCCAGCAGAAGGGAGTGAGTTTGGTGAATTAGCAAAAGCTTTGCCAGATATAGAGAATGTAGTTTCGTTAAAGAAGCGTAGAGCGTAATGAGTAAGAGATGGCAGAAGTTACCGCTTCCGTATAGCGATGACTTCCGATATTTTCTTGTATTGGTGTGGAGGCACCTGCAATTACCAGATCCAACACCGATCCAGTTGGATATTGGAGAATATATGCAGGATGGGCCTAAAAGGAGAATAATCGAGGCTTTTCGTGGAGTAGGAAAGAGCTGGATGGCAGCGGCTTACGTCCTATGGCTGTTAAGGAACGACCCACAAAAGAAAATAATGGTGGTGTCGGCATCAAAGACAAGGGCTGATGACTTTGCACAGTTCTGTTTAAGACTGATCCGAGAGATGCCTTTGTTGCAGTGCCTCGATCCCGATAGGGACGAACAGAGAAGTGCGAGTAATAGGTTCGATGTCCGCCCTTCGATCCCTGACCAAAGCCCATCGGTAAAATCTGTTGGGATTTTTGGCCAGTTAACCGGCTCCAGAGCTGATTTGATCCTTGCTGATGACGTGGAAGTTCCAAATACAGCGTGGACAGTGGGGATGAGAGAAAAACTTTTGTCATCTGTTGGTGAATTTAACGCAATCCTTAAGCCCGGAGGAGAAATTCTCTTTCTCGGAACTCCGCAAACTGAAGAGAGTATCTATAACAAACTTAGATTAAGAGGTTATCAATGTCGAATCTGGCCTTCTCGTTATCCAGCAAAACCTGAACGATATGGTGATGCACTAGCTCCTTGTATTGCTGGTGAAGTTGCTCTTAAGAAAGGTGATCCTACTGACCCCGGTAGATTCTCTGAATTAGATTTAGTCGAAAGAGAAGCAAGTTATGGTCGCTCTCAATTCAACTTACAGTTCCAACTTGATACAACTCTTTCTGATTTAGAACGATTCCCTCTTCGATTAACTGATTTCGTTGTAATGGAATTGGATGACCACGCTCCTGAAAAGATTGTTTGGTCGTCAGGTGCTGAATATAGAATTAGTGATTTGCCAGCCGTAGGTTTTAGTGGAGATTATTACCACAGACCAGCTTTCTTACACGGTGATTGGATTGAATTTCAAGGATGTGTCATGCACATTGACCCATCTGGTAAAGGAGCTGATGAAACAGCCTATGCAATTGTTGCTCACCTCAACGGTAATCTATTTGTATTAGAGGTCGGTTCATTTAGAGAAGGTTATACCGAATCTGTTTTAGAAGGTTTAGCTCAAGCAGCTAAAAGACAAAAAGTAAAACTAATTCTCCTTGAAGATCAGTTCGGTCAAGGTATGTTGGCTAGTCTTTTACAGCCTTATCTTAGAAAAATTTACCCTTGTACGATTGAACCCACTAGAAGTAACGTCCAAAAAGAAAGAAGGATTATTAATGCTCTTGAACCTGTATTAAACCAGCATAGATTAATAATGAATAGGTCGGTAATTGAAGTAGATGCTAAAGCTAGAGAAAATGATCCGGTTGAGAAAGCCCTGTCATACCAACTGTTTCATCAATTAACACATATAACTGTAGAAAAAAATTGTTTACAACATGATGACAGATTAGATGCTTTAGCAGGTGCAGTTGAGTATTGGAACGAGTCTCTTGCTATAGATGAAGATAGAGCAATTAAAGAACGTGAATCAGAACTTTGGGATCTTGAACTGGCTGCTCACAAGGGGGATATTGAGGGAGCCTTGGATGCCAAAATCCTCGGAATACCACTCGACCAACTCCAAAAAACGGGTGCAACAGGAGAAGGATGGTTCTCACTTACTGGAAAACATTAAGCCTAGATACTTTGTTGTTCGTTTACCGGCTTATTTCGTTGGATATGTAGAAAGTACAGGGGGTTTTCAAACTGTTGTCTTAGCTAAAACGCCTAATGAAGCATTTGATCTTGCATGTGAAAGCGATGTGTGGGAGGTTTTAACCTTTTTAGTAGAAGATGTAAGAGTTTTCCCTAAAGATCCTCGCTAACTTCTCCATTTTCTAGGTTCTAAAGCTGCTACCTGTTTCTCAAGTGAGACTACTCGGTGAAAGAGTTCACGAATGTCTCGATCTTTCCTTGAACTGTTGTTGCTAATAGCTACTACAACGGTGGTCGCTGCTACACCAACGAGTGCTGCCCATATCTCGTTCATTACGCTAATGTTGGATTGTATTTCATTTAGTTTATGTCAGACTCACAGACCGTTCCTCCTTTAGACACCAAGGAGGAAAAGAAAAAAGGCCTTTTCAAAAAGCTAGAAGAGATTACTCCAGACAAAGAAGAACAAGTTGCACTCATTGGAGTTGCTGTCCGTTTGGGAATTGTTATCTGGAGTGGATTTATCTTAACTCTTGCATACGTTGATTTGCCCGGCTTCCAAAAACAGAATTTTGACCCGACTTTTATTGCATCTGTTTTTACAGGGGCACTTTCGACATTTGGTTTGGCTACAGCTAAGGATAAAAGCAAAGGTAATGGCGTAAGTAAAGAAGATATGGAGGCAATGATTGCTAAAAGTAATACAGCACAGACTGAGCAGATCATTAGAGTACAAACTCCTTTAACTATTAATGGAGCTGAAGTTGTTAAGACTGATCCCATTACTGGTAAGGATATAGATCCTGTTACGGGGAGGTTGAAGGAATGAAATTATTAATATTCCTATTGTTTTTTGCAGCTCCTGCTAGGGCTGATATAACTCATGCAATAACCACCAGCACTCAGCTCACAGTTAATGCCGCTGCTACACAAGCACAAAGAATTGGCTCAAGCTTCTCGGCTGCTGGAAGTAACATAGACACAACTGATGGCACAACTGCAGGAACCGTCTCGGTTGGGACAATTACGAGTGGCGTTTATTCGCCTGGAACGATTGCTGCAACGCAAGATAACGCAGGAGCCGCCTTCTCGTATTCCCAAAGTTATACTCAAGCGGATGCAGTCCCTACTTCAGCTCCCTCGGTAGGAGCTGTAGGGAATTTTAGTAATATAACTTCTACTGCTGCTGGTGCAAAAGATACATTAGCCGGTACGATTACAAGCCAAGGTGTTATAACAATAACCGCAGGTGGAGCTGGAACTTCTGCGATTGGAAGCGTTGAGAGTGCTTTAACTATTAAGTGATGAAGCGGCTTCTGCCACTGTTATTACTTATACATTCTCCCGCTTATTGTGTACCCGTTGTGCCAAATTTCACTAGCGGCACTATGCAATCCACCACGAGAACGACTAGCGTAGTAACAGAAAATATTGTTTCTCACGATTACTCTGGCTATCAATATTCTTTAAATGGTTCAAATATTTCTATCGATGGAAACTCAATCGCACCTGACCCCAACACCACTACAAGCACAGTGGGAGGACAATCACAAACATGGACTGGATTAGACATCAATTCCAGAGGAAACGTCACGATTACGAATCAAGGTCAACCTTTCCAATTCGTAGAAACTTATCGTGGGCCATCGCTCCAAAACGTAACAACCATTCAGCGAACAACAAATATAGAGTCCGTCACAGAAACTACCTCGGTCTTCTCGCAGTAGTTCTTTTATATGGAGGGAGTGCCGCCGCACAGACCAGTTCGACGGCAGCTCCCGTTGCTAATAGTAGTGGCAGCGTGACCAATATGGGAATCCAAAACTTGCCCGGAAATAGTGTTACTAATCATTACGGAGGGAACATAATATGCCAAGGCCCAATGTTAACTATCTCGCCATTTGCTACCGATTCACATTCATTTAGTACTCCTAGAGAGTATTGGTATGACGCTCCCTCGTACAACGATGATGGAACACTTAGTCATCATGTAGCTACTAGAACTGGACAAAAAGATAACTTCGCTTTAAATCTTGGTATATCTGCAAACTTCTCTATTCCTTTAGACAATTCATTGCAAAGAAGATGTAAGTCTGCTGTAGATAAACAGTTGGCTTTACAACAGGAATTAGTTAACTTTAAACGATTAGATTTTGAAATTACAAGACTGAAGAACTGTGGAGAATTAAAGTTAGCAGGTATAGAATTTACTCTTGATTCTCCTTATCACAAGATTTGCAAGGATATAGTTGTGAAGCCCAAGATGGGACAAGTCTTACCGCATAGACATACACTTAAACCTTTAGAGGTGGTAAGCCCCTTTTCTCCCGATAAGAATTAGATCTCTTTTCTGATTGTGTTAAAGGTCTAACTGGTTTACCTAAAGCTTTTTTAACTCGATTGATAATCTGTTTAACGATTGGTTTGACTACCTTTAAAAGCAAAGGAGTAGCAAGAGCCGCACTTGTAGCAATAAGAGTAATGCCAGTAGTGCTGACAACTTGAGGGGCAGTTGGTATGGCATTAACGATTTGTTGTGTCGTTGTTAACTTCTTGTACTGCGTAACACAACGATTGCCAATTAATTGATACCCAATTATTTCTTTCCGGCCATCTTCGATTTTAGTTCCAATTTCTGCTGCACCAACAGGCGGGCAATCCTCGATCTTCGAGGCGGGCGGTGGGTCTGATGCTGGGATTTCTGGTTGCGGGTATCTTTGTTCATCTCCCTTTGGTGGATATATAAGTTCCTCTGGTGTGTAATCCATTGCGTTGTAGCTTGGATACCCCGCTTGGCATAAGACAACATTTCCTTTTGGATCATTGTTTACTAATGCAGAGTTCTCCCTGTTACTCTTTCGTGCTTCAACGCATCCCGGCATATCAATAACAGGAAAACCTAAGTTAACTGTGACTGGAGCTGGGACTTGTAAAGACTGAGGTGGCTGTATTTGCCACACTCGAATAACAGGATGAGCTACTGGCTGTATTCCTATTTTGGGTATTCTCGATCCATTGTCCATGTCTAATTATTTGTCGTCTTAGTTCTTTGCAATGAGAACATTGACAAGCTATTTCTTCCATTAAATTAGTAAACAATAGCTTCTTTGCTAATATTTAACTACCTAGACCCTTTTACAAATACAACGGCCCTTTGCGGAGGACACCCAGAGTAAATGAGAAGTAGGTCGGGTAATAACAACCCAATTCTTTTTATTTATCTAGGTCATTTTGTATGGCTAACTTTACAGCTTCGAGGCTGGGTTATGTAAATAACACCGGTACTGCGAACTACGCTAATCTTAATGCTTTATTCTTGAAAGTCTTCTCAGGGGAAGTACTTTCAGCTTTTCGTAAAGCTACTGTATTTGAAAGTCTTCATACAGTTAGAACAATTGCATCAGGAAAATCAGCCCAATTTCCAATAATTGGACTTTCTTCAACTGCATACCATACGCCGGGCACCCAGTTGACAGGCAACGCAATCAAACATGCGGAAGCCACTATCAACATAGATGATAAACTTGTATCCAATGTTTTCATTGCGGACATTGATGAAGCCAAGAATCATTATGATGTAAGATCTCAGTATTCATCTGAGATGGGCAACGCATTAGCTTATACTTTTGATCAAAATGTAGCGGCAATGGTTGCACAAGCGGCTCGTACTGCTACAAACTTTAATACTGATTTACCGGGTGGTACTCGTATTAAGATTGTTGCTTCAAGTAAAGCTGCAATTACTGGTGCCCAATTAGCTACTGCAATGTTCTCCGCTGCTCAGCAGATGGACGAGAACAACTTGCCTGAGAACGATAGATACTGCGTTATGGCTCCTGCCGAGTACTACAAACTCGCTCAGGTAACAGACGTTATCAACCGTGACTGGGGCGGCCAAGGTGCTTATGCAGATGGAACAGTATTGAAAGTAGCTGGACTACATATCATTAAGTCCAACCACCTTCCAACTACAAACCGTTCTGCTACTACTGGTGAGAACAACACTTATCACGCAAACTTTACTGACAGTGTTTCACTTGTGTTCAACAAGCAAGCTGTTGGTACTGTTAAGTTGATGGATCTTAAGATGGAGCAAACAGGCTCAGATGTTCATGCTTTATGGCAGGGAACATTCATGGTTGGTTCTATGGCCCACGGTAGTGGTGTTCTACGTCCTGACTGTGCAGTTGAAATCTACACAGCTACTAGCTGATTTTTATGGGGAGCTTTGCTCCCCTTTTTACTATGCCTTTACTTAAAACAAGTGAATTAGAAGCAGTTAATAGAGTGCTGCAAATGCTAGGAGAAGCTCCTGTTAACAGTTTGTCTGGTCAGTTTGGATTAGCTAAGCAAGCACAAGATTCTATAACTGATGTAAGCAGAAGAGTTCAAGCTGAAGGCTGGAGTTTTAACACTGACTATCAGGTAACAATTACACCTGATGCAAATAAAAATCTTTTGGTAGGTAGCAATGTTAGCCGTGTAGTTGTAGATATTTTGGCTTACCCTGACTATGACATTATCGAAAGGAAAGGAAAATTATATGACCGATTAAATCAGACTTTTGAGTTTACAGATGATGTAAAAGCTGATTTAACTTATATGTATGACTGGGATGAGTTACCTGAACATGCACGGCAATACATAATGACAAGAGCAGGAAGACAATTACAGGAGGCAATTATAGGTAGTCCTGATTTAACAAAATTAAACTTTGCTGCCGAGGCTGAAGCCAGAACACAATTTGTAGAAGAAGAAACAACTAAGAGTGAACACAATATGATTAGAGGGAATCCAAATCGCTTTGGCCCATTAAGTACTTACATGCCGGGCCGTGCAGTCATTAGGTAACTATGCCATTAATTAGCAGTACTATCCCTAACCTTATTAACGGGGTTAGCCAACAACCAGCAGCTCTAAGGCTTGCCTCACAGGCTGAGTCAGTTGTTAACTGTATGTCTAGCCCTGTGGAAGGTTTGAAGAAACGTCCACCACTAGAGCATATTGGAAGGTTGTTTACAGGTAGTGCTGGAACAGGAAGACCTTTTACAACAATTGTTGATAGAGATGGAACGATTCAATATCTTGTTTTTATTCAGGATGCAGATATTAAAGTCTTTGGATTAGATGGAAGTGTCAAAACAGTTAACAAACCAAATGGAACTAGCTACTTAGATATTACTAATAGTTCTGATCCTTCAGATAAATTCAGGGTTGCATCAGTTGCTGATTATACGTTTATTGCTAATAGAGAAAAGACAGTTACTACATATTTCCAAGATGGAGTTACTTATAGCCAATCAGGTACAACTGTTACTGTTACCTCTACAGCTCATGGCCTTACTACTTCTGATCGAATCTCAATAGATTGCACTTCAGGATCAGGTGTAGATGGGAAATATGATATAGCTTCTGTTCCTAATGCAAACAGTTTTACTTACACAGCAGGTACTTCTTTAACAACAAGTGGTAATGCTGCGTACAACGTAATGACTTCTACCTTTGGCACTAAGTCAATGGTGTTTATCAAGGCAGCAGATTATTCAGGTACATACAAAGTTAAAATTAAAAACGCTGCTGGCACAAGCACTTTGGCAGATGTTAGTTATACAACAGCAGCAGTAGGTGGTACAGCTCCTGACACCTTAACTATTGCAACTAACTTAAGAAACTCACTTGCTTCTGCTTTAAGTAGTGGCTGGACATTCACTGTTGTTGATTACATTATTCAAATTCAAAAAGATGATGGTGGTGATTATCAATTAGAAAGTAGCGATACAAAGACAGGAACTTATACCAAAGCAATTAAAGGAACGATTGATACTATTACTGATCTTCCAACACTTGCTGAACATAATTTTATTGTCAAAGTACAAGGTACTAAAACAACTCAACTAGATGATTACTATGTAAAGTTTGAGACTTCTGCTGGTAGTGGAACAGGTGGAGGGATATGGAGAGAAACAGTAGGTGCAGATATTAATAGAGGCTTTAATCAGAAGACAATGCCTCATGTCTTAATACGAAATGCAGATGGATCATTTACATTTAAAGAATTTGATTGGTCACATAGAATCTCTGGGGATGAAGCGACTGCTCCCAATGCTTCTTTTGTAAATAGTCAGATACAAAATATAAACTTATTTAGAAATAGACTTGTTTTCTTGGCTGATGAGAATGTAATACTTTCAGCCGCTGACAACTATGATCGATTCTGGCCGGAGACTGTACAAACTATTGTCGATAGTGATCCTATTGATTTGGTTACTGGCGGTACTGAGATCAATTTCTTAACTTCAAGTCTTGCTTTTGCTAATACATTATTATTATTTAGTCGTCACGGACAATTTAGATTAGATGCTGGAGTAGGAACTATAGGAGGAAGCCTTACACCTAAGACAGCAACAGTTACTGGTATTACCAGTTTTGAGATGGAATCAAGTGTTGATCCAGTTGGTGTAGGTCGAACTATTTATTTTGCTATCCCAAAAGGAGAATTTAGTGGTTTAAGAGATTTCTTCTTACCTGATGTAAGTGGTTCAGTTCCTTTATCTGAAGAAGTTACATCTTCTGTTCCAAGATTTATTCCATCAAATTTAACTAACTTAATTGCATCTGTATCAGAAGAAGCGATTATTGCTACATCAAAAGATCAACCTAAACGAATTTATATTTATAAGTTTTTCTTTGAAGATGATAATAAACTTCAATCTGCTTGGTCTTATTGGGAAGTAAAAGGAAGTAAAACAATCTTAGGGGCTTCAATATTAGATAGTGATATGTATGTTGTTGTTGAATATAGTGATGGAGTTTATTTAGAAAAAGTTGCTTTAAGACCTGAGACAGTTGATGCAAATAGCACAATAGAATTATTAGTAGACAGAAAAGTAACAGAGGCAAGTTGCTCTACTGCTGTAGCAAACCCCGGTGGTTTAGGAGTTCAAACAACAATTACTCTTCCGTATCCAATGGCTTCAACTGGAACGATGACTGTTGTTGGTAGAGATGTTGCTGGTAACACAATTAGTCATGCTCAAATCATTAGTCCAATTAGTGAAACTTTGACAGGTGGTGCTGGTGGAAATGGAACGATGGTAGTTAAAGGAGATTTAAGTTCAGCTAAGTTTTTTGTTGGTGAACTATATGATATGGAATATGAATTTAGTACTCCATATTTAAAAGAACAACCTTCTGCTGGTGGTATTGCTGTTGTATCTGGCCCTAAATTGCAAATTCGTACTTGGTCTGTTGTCTTTGATGAAACCTCACACTTTGTTTTAAGAGTAACTCCTGCGGGAAGAACGACTAACGATTATCCTTATAATGGATTATCTGTTGGTACAAGTCCTCCTTTACTTGGCTCTGCCGGTATTGCTACAGGTAGCTTTCGAGTTCCTGTGATGGCAAATAGTCTTGATACTAAAATTGAGATTATTAGCAATAGTCCTGTACCTTGTCGGATACAATCAGCAGAATGGGAGGGATGGTTACAATCAAGAGCCAAACGACTATAAAGACCTTTGCTTATCAAAGGCCATCTATTCTACAAGATGTTGTAGATGTAGCTGATGATCTCAGATCAGAAGATGCTGCGGAAGTGTACGCTCTCTCTGGAGATACTCCTAAAGGAGCGTTAATATATTGCTATCTAACAAGTAAGCCATGTATGACAATGGTAAGTAGGCATGGATATTTAATGGGAATGTATGGAGTTATTCCAGAAAGGGAAGGTGTTGGTAGGATATGGATGTTAGGCCGTAACGAAATGACTGTGGATAAATTAGATAAGATTACTTTTTTAAGACAAGCAAAGATTGAATTAGAAAAATTACGAGATCAGTATCCGTTATTATTTAATGTAATGGATGTACGAAACAAAGTTCATCTTGATTGGATTCGCTGGATGGGATTTACTGTGATAAAGAAACATCCCCAATGGGGACATGAAGGTCGTCCTTTCTATGAATTTGTGAGGATCTAACTGAATGTGCGGCCCGGCGGCGATTATTGGTATTGGTAGTGCAGTTCTAGGAATTGCATCACAATACATGGCGTATCAGCAAGCCAAAGCTGATACTGATTTTTATAATCGTCAAAGAAAACTTGAATGGGAAGGAGCAACTTTACAAGCTCAATCAAATAGAAATACAGAAAATGTTAGAGAACTAATGAATGATAATTATCAAGGTCAAGTAAAATCATTAGCAGATGCAGCTTATGAAAATGAAGCAACAGGAATTACGACTTGGCAGCAACAGGAACAAGTAAGAACAGCACAAGAATTAAGTGAACGTGAGCTTCAAAGTTGGGAACTAAGAGGAAGCATTGAGTCTCAAGGTAGGATAGGTCTGTCTGTTGATAGTTTGAAGAGAGATATAAAATCTCAGAAAGGAGCAGCAGATTATTTAACCAGCTTAAATACAGCCTTCTCCTTTATGAAAGGTCAACAAGAGAGGAAAGTGTCTCAAGCTTCTAGGGGTTCAAGAATTGCTAGTGCAAGAGATTATATTAAGACGACATTCCTTGATCCTGTTAAACCGTTAGTGAAACCTAAACCGAGTTTTGGTCCTTATGCTTTGGGTATGGCAAGTAGTGCTTTAGGAGGATTTAGTAGTGCTTATGGCATTGCTGGAGCAAGAGCAGAACTGGGCCTCAAACCGTGGGGCTGGGGTAAACCTTAACTATGGCACGTTATTCACTTGGTAAAGCTGTTGGTACCACCGATAAGGGTACAAGTTCTCGTTCTACTCCTCTTGCAACGGAAGGATTAGCTTTTGATTCTGCTGTTGGTGAAATTCCAAAGATTAAACAACCTAGAATTGCACCTCAGAAATGGCAAGGTGATACTTATATCAGCAATCCAAGTCCAACATTAGCTCCACAATTAGATTTACCTGACTTAGGGAATGTATTAGCTGAACCTCAAAGAGATTTTGGAAAACTTGCTGATGCTCTTTCAGGTTTAAATAAACAATTAGTTGGGTTTGGTACTGCTCAAACAAAGTACGAAGGTGCGATGCAGAAGTTAGCAACAAATGATGCTAATGCAATTATTCAACAAACATCTGTAGAAGGAACTGCTAGCCAGAAAATGGCTAATTTGAATTCAAAATTAGAAAGTATTGTTGCTAATGAAGACGCAAGTAACGAAGATAGAGATTATGCAGAACGTACATTAAATAGAATCAAAACAGAAAGTAGATTAAAGCCAGCAATAGAGTCTGCGTATAGAGAACAAGCAGTATTAAATAAAGCATCAGGACTTGGTGAAGCTGCAAAAACTGCTGAGATCAATGAAATAGTTGAGCAAGATGATGGATCAAAAAAAGAGATTCAAGTACCTGTTAATACTCTTTCACCAAATGATCCAAGATATATTGAATGGGCTAATTCTTATATCTTTGATGGTCAATCAAAAAAATTAACTAGCTTTGAATATAAAAATGTTAAAGGTCAATTAGCTACATATTTAGCTAATGCAAGAACAGCTCAAGGAAAAACTTATTCAACTTATTTAAACAATAAATATGTAGGTGCTTTTAATGTTGATACTGCAAATCTTGGTACACAATTTGCTGAAGGAAAAATCACAAAAGAAGAAGTAATGCAAAAGTTAGAAGGACTTCTAGAAAGGGGAAGATTAGGTCTTGTTGATAAATCTGTAAGAAAACAATTAGAAGAAAACTTAGTTGAAAATGTAATTGTTGCTTATATGAAAGCGAATCCAAAAGCAAATATAAATGATCTTAAACCAATCTTTGAAGGGATAATGACAGGCCCAATTGAGAGTCGTGTAATTAAAAAGACAGAAGAAGTTACTGTTACTACTCAAGCTCAAGCTGATGCTCTTGGATTAAAGATTGGTGATGTATATACAAATGAATATGGTGTTAGAAATGATAATCAGTTATGGTTAAAACAATTTCCTGTAGGATATTTAGAATCTAGAATCTCTGATGCAAGAGTTAAACTTGCTTTAAATGATGACGATAGTCAAAAAGTAATTAATGGAATAGAAGAAACAAATTCACTTGGGTTATTTAAAAAAGAAGTTTTCCCATTGCTAGCAGGAGAACAAGAGAATCTTCCTTTAGCTCTTAAAAAATTAAATGAGTTAAGAGCAACAGCAATTGAAGCTGCTGATGGTGATGGAGCGAAAATAGATGCAATTAACAAAGCTTATGATAAACGTGAGAATACTTTATTTGGTGTTTTCTCTGTTGATTACAACAGTGATAAAGATAGCTTAGATAAAGCAATGAGAGATGCTTTGATAGATGATAAGAAGATAGCTTTATTTAATAGAAAACTAACAATTTTCAAAGAGAAATGGTCAGGATATAATAAGGCAGATACTTATATAAATGGAAAAGCTCTTCAATATAAAAGCTTATTTGATAAATTAGAAACAAGTCAATTAAAATCAATTAAAGGTGTAATAAGTGCATCAAAAAAATATTATATTAATACTATAGGTAGAGAAGAAAAAACAGGATATAACACTTTAGATGAAGAAGCTCAGTGGACTTTAATCGAAAAGAATATTTTAGATGATTATTATTCTGGTATAGATTTAGAATGGAATTCTCAACAATTAGATGAGTATAATAGAAAGTTTACAGAACAATTTACTGGCCCTAATAAGAAAGAATTCATAGAAAAGTATATGCCTTCTTTACAAACAGAGAAGAAAGATGTCAAACCATTAGTTGTTGAACCTAGTTATAAAGGTTCATTAAGTGATGGTTTAAGTACATGGGAGAGTCAAGCATTAAGTACTAAAGAGTTACAACCAAATGGCAATCTAAATGAAGTAGGAAGAGATAGAATACGATTGCTATATGAAAGTGATACTCCATTATTAAGCAGAGAAGCATTAGTTTCTCTTCCTATTTCTTTTATAAAAACAGGACAAATTGATAGAAGATTGAAAGTTATTGTTAACAATTTACCCGGTGAAGCTCGTGGTAAATTAGGTACTTTTATTTTAAATCAGATGTTAAAACATAATATGAATATTCCTGAATCAGAAAGAATCAAGATATTAAAATTAGACGACACTAAACTTGCTCAAAGTTTAGACACTCGGTCTATACTACCTGCATAGGAGTCTTAACTTATGTCCACTGAGAATGTCCCTGTAGACGGTATAGGTGAGGAGCTATACGTTTTCCCTGAAGGTGAAATACCTACAGAGCTTGAGTCTGTTGGGCCTGAAGGAGAAGAATCTGATGATGATTATGGCAGTATGCCTGTAGTAGAAGGAGAAACTAATAATGAAACTAACAATGAAATAGATATATATTCACCAAGTAATTACTTCTTTAATTTTAAAGATCAACCTTCTTTAATTGAGAATAAAGGTTTTACTACAGACCAAACATTTTTAGAGAATAATTTAGATTTAGGTAAGATTAATTATGAAGGTTTATATAGATTACCTGTAGAGCAAGAAGAGATTAGCCCTCAAACTCAAGAAGTAAAAGCATGGCTAAATCAATATCCACAAGTGCTAAAAGAAGTATTAGCAAAACAAGGAACAGATTCGGATGGTGGTGAAAGTGTAACGGGAGGAGAAATAATGGAAATCATTAATAATCCTGATATAGATCAACAAATTCGCCTTGAGTTTCAAGCAATATTAACGGGTAATAATCCTGACGATTTACGGTATCAAAGTTCTTGGTTAGGTTCTGTAAGAAGATCTTTAATGAGAACGCAAGATTCTTCAAGAGACTTCACTGGAAATATTCTTTCAAATATAAATAAAACTATTTCTTTTAAAGGAGATTTCGCAAGAAAATACCAAGGTAATTATCCAGCATATACAGGCGAAGGAGTTGTTACTCCAACAGAACCGGGTAATCCTTTTGTCGAACATTTCTTTGGTGGAAAAGATAATTATAAAACTAATGTTTTTGAGCCATCAGGACTTAGTTCACGGGCTTGGGTTGCAGAAGATGGAAAAAAAGTTTATTTAAGTCAAACTCAAGTTGCAAGTCAACTTAATTTGAACGAACAGCAAACTGCTAATTGGTTTGCAAAAAGATGGGAATGGCCGACTTATTTAGAAGTTCCAAATAGTGACGGTGGAACAACAGTATTTGGGCCTCTACTTCCGGGTAAGCTAGAAGGTCGGATGGATAGAGATGGTAGAACAGAAGAAGGTAAAAAACTTGCAGCAGGATTAGAAGTTGAATATCACGAAGATGGATCTTTTAAATCAGTTAAATATAATGGTCGTCAATATTTAACAGCAGATACTCAAGAAGGATTACTTGGTAATTTAGATAATCCTTTTGGATTGAAAACTCCTATTTATGATGAACAATTTGATGTTCCATTATTAGGTACAGATCAGAATTGGGGTGTTAGGGCACTTGAAAGTGTAGTACCCGGAATGTTGCCACAGGTCACAACAACGGCAGTGATGATAATCGCATTAAGGAAAGGAAAGGTTCCCCAACATCTTCCGGGGATGTCTAAAGCTACTGCCTTAAGATCTACAGCAGCAACTAATTTCAGAAATAAACCTTTACTTTCTTCTTTTAATTATTTAAAAGGTACAACTATAAAAGGTATTAGTGAGTTTGGTCTTACTTCAGGAGCAATTGAAGCTCTTGCTTATAACCAAGAGAATGGAAATTTGGTTGATATGGCAATAGCCATGAATCCTTCATTAGAAAATCCCTTTACTAAAATATTGCAAAGTAATGAATTAGATTCTGCTAGTTGGGCATTTATAAAGAACTTTGCAATTAATGAATCATTGACTGGAGCAACTGGAGGAACTGGTTTTGAAATAGCTGGTGATGCCCTTAATCTCAGTAGACGTGCATTAAAAAGTGGAATCTCATTAGATACAAAATTGTGGTCACAAACTGGTATTGAATTTCAAACTGAAGCTACTAAAAATTATAAGAATTTATTTGCTAGTACTTTTGTTAGTGATGCTCTTGCTTTTAAAGTTGATCTTTTAAATAAAATTAAAGTAGGAATAAAGGAAGGTAATATTAAATGGCCTTCAGGAGAGACAGGAGTACAAACAAATAAGGGCAAAAGTGCTGTCACAGAGATGGCTGAAGGTGGTAGTTGGTCTAACTTCCTCAAGAAGAATCAAAGAAAACCTTTATGGCCTCAACCTTATGCAACACAAGAAACTATTGATTTAGATGCTCAAACTAGATTAGATTCTCGTTTCTCTTTTGATACAGCAGATTTACTTCAATTCAATATTACAGATGAAAAGATTTTAAATAAATCAATCAGAGAAGCAAAAGCTGAATTAGAAATAGTTAATGGAAAAGTTGAGTCAGCATTAAAAGAATTAAATGAAACTTTGGTAAGGATGAAAGATACATCTCAACCACAAGAGAAAGAGTTATTACGTCAAATGGATATAGATGAATCATTAATAAAACCATTACCTGAAGAAGTATCAGATGTACCTGTCTCTGAGATTCAAACAGCTCCTCAGTACTTTCAAGTTAAACAAGCTGGAGCTGGAGAAGCTGAAGGAGTTAGTGGTTCTCTTAAAGGTTCAAAAGGTTTCGATACAGAACTAGCAGGATTAGTAACTTTATGGCGTGATACAAATGGAACTATTGGTGATCCCGGTAATGTCTATGTCATAGATGGACACAATAGATTAGATCTTGCGAAAAGATCAGGAAGAAAAAATATCCTTTCTCGTTTTATAAATGTACCAACATGGCAGGAGGCAAGAGCTAAAGCTGCTTTAATTAATATTGCAGGGACACAAAGTTTAAAGGGAAGTATTGAAGCATTAGATATTGCAAAATTCCTTCGTGATGAGAAATTTAGTATTGATGATTTAGCTGAAAGAGGAATTAATTTACAGAGTTCTCTTGTTGCACAAGCTGTTCAATTAAACAGATTACCTGATAATTTATTTTCTCAAGTTAGTACAGGTGAATTAACTTTATCTAAAGCATTAGCACTTGGTTCTGCTGAAGGTGTCAGTCCAGAAGCTATTCAAGATATTTATAAAATCGCTAAGAAACAAAGATGGTCAATTGCAAGAATTGAGCAAGCCATCATCATGGCAAGAAATGCAACTGTTGGAGTAGAAGAAGGTGTATTCCCTGAGTTAAATGCTTACTTTAAACAATCTAATATCAAACAGTTACTAACAGTTAGGACTGAAGTTGTTAAACAATTAAAGACTAGGATTAGAGCTTTAGCTCCTGCTACAAGATTAGAACAAGCGGGAATCTTAGAAGAAATAACAGGGACAACAATTAACATTACTGGCAGTAAAGAACAGAGACTAGCAACACAAGCTGTCTTAAATGTATTCAATAGAGTCGCAGGACTTGATGGCCCTGTTACTAATATTCTTACAGATTTAGCTTCTCAACTAAAAGGAAATAATGCTACATCCCTAGTTAAGGCAAGGCTTTCAGAAATTGAAGAAGCCATTATGCAGGAATCAAGTACTGCTTCAAAGTATCCAGAAAGTGTATTTAACCAATCAGTAGTTAAGCAAGTTCAAGATCTTTCTGTTAAGACAGAGAGAGTGGCTGAGAAAACAATTATAGATAATATGCCAGATGAAGATATAAATCCTAAAACTGTAGTTAGTAATGAAGAAAAATTCAATGCAACTTTCGATGAAGAAGTTCAACCAAAAGTATTAAATGAACTAAGTAAAAAAGGTGTTGTTACTTCTGATCCTAGAAAAATAAATGATTTACCACCTACTACTGATGTTACTACGACAAAAGTTATACCTGAATTAACAAAGAGAATTAAAGATAAGATTACTGATGATGATCCTTGGTTTAGTGCTAAGGATGAAACAGTTGATCTAGAAGCTGAAGTAATAGAACAGTCACCTATTTTAAAAGCTTTAACAGAACGACCTGCTGAAATTCCAATAGAAGATCTTGAGCCAGCAACTACAGCTTTAGCAAAAATAGATCCTAAAACTCCTCTTGATTTAATTATTAGATCAGCACCTGATAGTCAACAAGCATCAATAGCTATGAATAGGCTTGTTGATTCTTTTGAGAAATTTGCTGATGGGATAGAAGGAGAAAGAGGTCTTGGCCCAATTGATACCGTTGGTGATTTTATTAACTTATTAAATATTGGAAGAGTCGGTATTGAAGAAGGTGTTCAAAAAGGTTTGAGAGATATTAAAACAACAGATCGTTTTGCCAGATTAGCTGCACCTTATGTGGAGAAAGCAGGTAAAGCCTTTTTACAAAAAGCTCTTGATGATATTGACCAAGTAAAAATTTATACAAAAGCTGTTCAATATCAACTTAGTCAGAAGTTTAAAAACTTAGAAAAAAATATTTTAGAGTCAGGTAAGAAAGCAGATATGGAATTATCTCGAATAGATGAATGGAGTGGATCTGAAGTGATAAATAATATTTTTAAAAAGGCAGGTCTTAAAGAACAAGCTGAAAGATTAGCTCCAACAAAGCGTCCGACTTTTAAAGATAGTTCTATGCCTAAAAACTGGGCAGGAGGATCAGCTCCTAGATATGGTTCTATGACTATTGAGTGGGAATCAGATGTTGATAAAGCTATTTATATAGTTACTACAGCAAAACCCGGTACAAAAAATAGTAAAAGACATGATAAATTCTGGCATTGGTTAACAGCAGAACTAGGTATTCCTAAAGATGTAATCATAGAATCTGGAAGCATTATACGAAGTGAATTAAAAGAAAACTTTGATGATGGAGGTCTTTGGAAAGTTGAAGATACACTTGCTTGGGGTTTTGGTGGTAAGACAGATATGATGACATTTGATATTGAAGATGCAAATTTAAAGAAAGTACTTAGCGATCAAGATGTTGAGTTACTTAAAAAGTATTTAGATATAAATGATCCTAAAGCTGTTGATTTAATTAAAGAAGTAAAACAAAAATACGAAACAGATTACCTAGATTTATTCCCTATTAAAGATGGCTACGCTGATAAGACTTTAAACTCAAACTTTGCTGGCCCTCTTTCTGAAGCTCAGATACAAGAAGAATTACTAAGAACAGCTAGAAGAATATTTCCTGCTGGAAAGGTAGAGTTTCCTTTTGAATTGAAAGGGTTAGTTAAAGAATCACATACAAAGGCACATGCAAGTTTAAAAGGAAAAGCAGGTAAAACAGTAATCTTAAAAGGAGAATATGATAAATCACCTAAAGGAGCTGCACATGATGTTATTCGTGTTGCTCAATCTTATGGTGGGGTTCCTGCAAGTTTCAGTCAAAGATATTGGACAACAGTTCACGAAGCAGTTCATGGTGTCTTTAGGAGATTTTATACCAGAGCAGATGCTGAATTACTTCTTCAAGGAGAAACACATCTTAGGAAAATAGCGGCCAGTGTGGTTCCAGAGAAAGCTAGTGCGATTATTAATGGTGACGAAGCGTTCCATGAAGTTGTTTCTTATGCCTCAATGGGATGGGAGAAAGTTAAAGGTGAATATTTAACACCCGGAAAACCTGATCCCACTTGGGCACAACCTCTTCAAAAATTAAAGCAGTTAGTTGAAGCAGTTAAAACTTGGTTAGGTAGAAAAGGATATAAAACATGGGATGAGTTATTTGAAGCTACTGTTTCTGGTGAGTTTGCAGCCAACAGATCAAGAGGATTGTTTGGCCCACTTGCCTTACCAGATACTTTAAAAGTTGGAGATAATTTATATCATTTTGGACAGTGGGGTAGAGGAGTAGAGGAACCTGATTTCTTACCAGCTTTCCCAGAGATAGATCCAGAAGATTTCAACGCAAGAGTAGAAGGATATAAGGCACAGTTAAATGCTGGTAGTAAGACGTTATTAGAATTAATGATGTCGGAAACAAGAAGACTTGTTAGTAGAGGTAGAGATGCTAAAGGTCATTACACCTCACAGAAACCCGGAAAAACTTTATATCTATCCATGAGTGAAGAAGGATTTATTCTTTCTAGCAAAGTAGTTGAAGATCAAATAAAAGAATTAATTGGTGAGACTCGTGCAGATAGAACAGATATTGCTCCTGTTAAATCAGCAAGGATTTTACACGCAGCAAAAGAACTAGCGATTGGAAATGAAATGAATACAGAGAAAGTATTGAAGTTATGGGAGCAAGCAAGAGGTGGAGATATAACTGCTGAAAATGATCTTATTACCAGTACTGCTATTGGTGTCCTTAGAGATCAAAATGCTTTAGCAATAAAAGAATTATCTGTAACTTTTAAAGGGATCAAAGATGGTTCAATTGATATTGAGCAGAAGGCTTTATTAGCAAGTAAGTTGACTTCTTTATGGCAAAATCAATTAGTACTTAATAAAGTTTGGGAACAGATAACAAGGAAGTGGGGGCAATTAGGTTCACAATTACAGATGAAAGTAGAAACAGATGATCTAACTTTACAAAGTAATACTCCTTTAAAAAGTTATCAAGTTAGCGATGATTTAGTAGAAGATGCAATGTCTAAAGGGTTACAGTCAGAAGAAGGATTATTAGGAGAAGGAGTTTACTTTACGACTAATAATGATCCTAATGGTGTAGCTGTTATTGATGGTAGTTTGCCTAGTGATATTGTTATTCTTGATTTAGTTAGAGCTGGTAAATCTCTTGCTAGTTTCTTAGAAGAATTAGATCTTGGGCCTTTTACAGGCAAGAGTTTAACTGAAGAACAAAGGATAGGAATTAGAAATTATATTACTGAGAAAGGATATGATGGAGTTAGATTTCCAACTGATCTAACAACTGAATCAGTAGGAGATAGAGTAGTTATTTATGATAATAATAATGCAAATAGAGTTATAAATTCTGAAGCAGTTAGAGTAGATGCTGAAGTAGTAGATGCTGAACCATTACGTCCATTTATAGAAAGAACTATTAGAGAAGCAGGACAAGTACTAGAAAAGAAATTAGAGCCTGAAGTTTTAAAAGCAATTCAGAGTGGACAGCTAAGTGTTAAAGCAGAACTTCTTATTGATGAACTAGCAGAAGTTGCATACACAATGAATACTTTGCCGAAGCAAGATGCAACTTTCTTTATTAAAGATGTTAGTGATTTAATTGAAGAGATTCCTGATGGAATGGCTTTCCAAAGAACTATTGCAGATATTAGACGTAATGCTTTATTCCTAAGACTCAGTACTTGGGGCAAGGTTGCATTGGCTGGTACGACAAGGATGCTAGGTATGCCTATCGCTAGATATATAGGCAATGGAAAGATGTATAGAGAAGCAATGAACGATGGTAATTACTTTGCAGCAGAATCAGCAAAAGTTAGACAGAGTTTGGATTTAGATCTTTTCAGACAAATATTTTATGAGATACCTAATGCGATGAGGTTGTCAAGATTTGCGTGGAAGACTGGTGAAACTTTAGTTAATCCGGGTAAACAACATTATGCAGATGCAAGAGTTAATCAATTCGCAGCACAAGATAAAGCAGGTAATCTTTTAACTGAACAAGAGTTTGCAGAAGCTGGAACAGATAGAGCTTTGGTAAAAAGGAAAGCAAAGAATGAAGATTGGTTTGCCAAGCCAACAGCAAATCCTATTGCTTTAGCTATTCGTTATATCAATAGCTGGGCACCAACTAGATTTTTATATCAAACAGGTTCCCGTAAAGGATTAGCTGCTGTTGATACATTCATCA
>Ga0209404_10000416_pt1 | contig 33134 bp, 25 predicted proteins | sample TroAtlMetagenome_2_FD_187447 | JGI IMG/M metagenome (GOLD analysis project Ga0209404, IMG submission 187447) | Marine eukaryotic phytoplankton communities from Atlantic Ocean - Tropical Atlantic ANT8 Metagenome (SPAdes) (version 2) | ecosystem: Environmental > Aquatic > Marine > Oceanic...
TTTAGAAACGGAATTAGCTGGTTATGCGGAACAAGTCCAGGAGACCCCGTATTTGGCAGATTTGAAACTTGCTGATATTGATGAAGGTTTTTATGCCCACGGATCCTCAGAAGATCAGCGGGGGGCCTACCTCACGGCACCGGGGCCGCATCGAACGGAAGCGAACGGATTCTTGCCATTGAGTCTGGCAATTTCATTCTTCTTCATGTGGGCGATTTCGGGAACAGGTCAACCCAGTAATATGGTTCGTCTGATGGCCTTTAAAGACACGTTAACGTTACGTCGCTCTATTTTCACAGTGGCGATTTATTACACCCTGATTTATATGCCGTTGGTTGTGATTTTCTGCTGTGCGAGAGTGCTTTTACCAGGTATGGAAGCAGAAGCAGATAGGATTATGCCTCAGATGGCTGTGACACTCACTTCTAATATTGGAATGGGGTGGTTGGCCGGGCTATTAATTGCCGCTCCGTTCGCTGCGGTGATGAGTACAGTGGACAGTTTTCTGTTAATGATTTCGTCCGCCTTGGTGAGAGATATTTACCAGCGAAATATGAATCCAAATGCTACGGAAGACAAGATCAAGAAGCTTAGTTACTTCTTTACATTGGTGGTTGGTTTGGGAGCTCTTGTGGGGGCGATGTACCCCCCTGAATTTTTACAGGATATTATTGTCTATACCGGTAGTGGTCTGGCAGCCGCATTTTTAGCCCCCGTAGTCTTCGCTCTCTATTGGCCACGTTCCAATCACCAGGGATGTATCGCAGCGATGCTTGGTGGCTTTGGAACTCATTTGGCTATGTATTGTATTGGGTTTCTAAATGGCGATGGTTTTACACCCTATCGACTTTTTGGTACGGACCCAATCATCCTGGGGTTAGCGGCTTCGTTTATCGTTGGCTATGTGGTGACGAAAAGCACGCCACCTCCGGTGGATGCGATTGTCAAAAAGTATTTTTATAAAAAGGTGGAAGCGTAGTCTCTCATGCTGATCTTTGATGCACATTTAGATATTTCGATGAACGCGGTCGAATGGAATCGCGACTTGACAGACACCCTGAAAAACGTCCGCGAGCGTGAAGCAGGTAAAATGGATTATGTCGACCGTGGCAAAGGGGTTCTCACGTTGGAGGAAATGCGGCGTGGCGAGATCGGCGTTTGTATTGCAACGCAAATTGGACGTTATGTCGCTCCGGATAACCCACTTCCCGGCTGGAATAGCCCTGATATCGCATGGTCGATTACACAGGCACAGTTAGCCTGGTACCGAGTCATGGAAGATAAGGGATTGATGGTCCAGCTCCGTGACAAACAGCAGCTAAATGATCATGTTCAACGGTGGGAGACGTCGGACGACAAATCAAATTTGCCGATTGGATATGTCTTAAGCCTCGAAGGAGCTGACTCAATTATCGATCTCAGCTATCTGGAGAAAGCTTATGAATATGGCTTGAGAGCGATCGGTCCGGCTCATTACGGTCCGGGACGTTATGCCCCCGGGACGGGCTCTGAGGGAGGGCTAGAGCCACCTTGTAAAGAGTTACTAAAAGAAATGCAGAATTTGGGTATTGTTCTGGATGTTACTCACCTAACAGATGAAGGGTTCTGGGAAGCCTTGGATTTATATGACGGCCCGGTTTGGGCAAGTCACCAAAATTGCCGCGCCCTCGTTCCTCATCAACGCCAGTTTAGTGATGAACAGATTCAAGCCATTATTGAACGTGATGCTGTCCTTGGGATGGCCTTTGATGCCTGGATGATGGCACCTGGCTGGCAACGTTTTATCACGCAGCCTTACTCCGCGGGTGTGAACATTGAACGCATCATCGAACATGTAGATCATATTTGTCAGCTTGCCGGTAACACTCGACATGTTGGAATTGGCTCCGATCTGGACGGCGGCTATGGCCGCGAACAATGTCCTTACGATATGGAATCAATAGCTGACTTGCAAAAACTAACGACATTGCTGGCTGACCGAGGTTATAGCCAGGAAGATATTGAAGCCATTATGCATGGGAACTGGATTCGAAGATTGAATGAGATTTGGGGCTAAGCCAAAATTCAATATGAGGGGTTCGTTCTAAGGAGAAATGAAATGAAACTTGTTAAATGCCAAACGGCTACGGGTGAAGTGCTGGTTGCCCAGCTAGATGATGAGATTGTTCGCCCTTTGTCATTTGATGATTCTGCCTGTTCAACATTGGCAGATATTATTGAGTCAGGGAATCCATCGGAGACCGCAGCTTCTTTGGTATCTGAGCAGGAACTCGCCTTGGCCGAGGTGACGCTACTTGCTCCGATCGATCAACAGGAAGTCTGGGCTGCAGGGGTGACTTATAAACGAAGCCAAACCGCACGTATGGAAGAATCTGAAACAAGTGCTTCCTGCTATGACTTAGTTTACGAGGCTGATCGTCCCGAATTGTTTATGAAAGCAACACCACACAGAGTGTCCGGACCTGGGCAACCGGTTCGGATTCGCTACGATGCGACCTGGAATGTACCGGAACCTGAAATCACCTGTGTTGTTTCCAGTCAGGGGACATTGGTTGGATTTACAATCGGAAACGATATGAGCAGTCGGGATATTGAAGGAGAAAATCCGCTTTATCTACCGCAAGCAAAAGTCTATCGACAATGCGCAGGACTTGGGCCATGTATTACCCTGCTTGATAGTATGCCCGCTCGCGAAGACACAGGTATCAAACTACAAATTGAACGTGGGGGCGAAGTCGTTTTTGAAGGCAACTCAGGCGTCAGTGAAATGCATCGTACTTTTGAAGATCTCATTGGCTATTTATGCCGAGAACAGGAATTTCCCAATGGAGTTTTCCTAATGACGGGAACGGGTATCGTTCCTGATAGTGACTTCACTTTAAATGCTGGCGATGTAGTGCACATCACAATTTGTGGTATTGGTACACTAACCAATCCTGTTGTTCAGGGTTAAGATTTGTGGAATACCCCGACATCGTATAGTTCGAGATAAAACTGACTGACAACGCGTTGGTTGGAAGCTAATAACGAAAGATCAAAGACAATGGAAAAAGTTCTAATTGCTGGTCAATGGCGTGAGGCAAATGCCTCCTCCTCTTTTCAGGCGGCTAATCCTGCCACCCGGGAATTACTTGAGCCGCAGTATCCAGTAAGTAACTGGGAAGATTGTGACGAAGCATTAGCAGCTGCAGCGAGCGCCACAGCTGCTTTGCGGAATATTTCAGGAACGCAAATCGCTGATTTTCTGGAAGCTTATGCTGATGATATTGAGGCGCATGCAGAAGCTATTGTTGATATGGCGAATGCTGAAACCGCTTACCCTAAGGAAACCCGATTGGCGGGTGGTGAAATGCCCCGAACCACGAACCAATTGCGTCAGGCTGCTGCTGCGGCTCGGGATGGCAGTTGGGCATTACCAACGATCGATACGACAACTGATATTCGAAGTGTTTATGGTGCCATTGGCCCCGTGTGTGTCTTTGGGCCAAATAACTTCCCGTTAGCATTTGGCAGTGCTTCCGGGGGAGACTTTGTTGCGGCCATCGCTTCAGGAAATCCAGTGATTGCCAAAGCTAATTCATCTCATCCAGGGACGACTAAATTATTTGCTGAATGTGCCCAACGAGCTGCGGTCGCAACGGATATGCCTGCAGGTATGGTGCAATTGATCTATCGCACGAGCCATGCGGATGGAGAGCGACTGGTTTCTGATGCGCGTACCGGTGCCACCGGTTATACAGGAAGCCGACACGCAGGACTAAAGCTCAAGCAGGCGGCGGATCTGGCAGGTAAACCAATTTATCTTGAGCTTTCCAGTGTGAATCCAGTGGTGATTCTACCAGGCGCGTTGGCTGAACGGGGAACTGAAATTGCCGATGAATTTACCGGTAGCTGCTTGATGGGGACCGGTCAATTCTGTACTAACCCGGGCCTGGTACTGCTGCTGGCAGGAGAAACTACGGATCAGTTTGTTGAATCGCTGGCCTCTAAATTCGCCGAGGCCCCAGTAGGAACCTTATTGTCTTCTGGAGTTGAGAAGAGTTTGGCGTCCAACCTGCAAGTGCTCGTGGATGCCGGAGCTGAAATGCTTGTCGGTAATGTAGCAGCTGATGAAGGACGATTCTGTTATGCCAATACATTATTAAAAGTGACGGCAGCTCAATTTTTGTCGGATTCTGAAATAATGCAGACAGAAGCTTTTGGTAATAGTTCTTTGTTATTAGTTGCTGAATCCGTTGACGAATTAGTCCAGGTTGTTTCAATACTGGAAGGCAATCTGACTGGATGTATCTATTCAGATAGCACAGGAACGGACGATGAAGCGTATGACAAGATTGCTAGCCAGCTGCGGGTGAAGGTTGGTCGTCTATTGAATGACAAAATGCCGACAGGTGTTGCCGTCTCCGCAGCGATGAATCATGGTGGACCTTTCCCGGCGACGGGTCATCCTGGATTTACAGCGGTTGGAATTCCGGGATCGCTTTTGCGGTTTGGGATGCTTCAATGTTACGATAACGTACGGTCCTACCGCCTACCTAGTATCTTAAAAGATGAAAGTCCCAATGGAACTGTCTGGAGAAGCGTTGATGGATCCTGGACTCAAGCGAATATCACTTAATTAATTACACAGTTTCACAATTCGTGAATAGGAACCATATTCATGCATGCTATCAAAGTGGTGCTTAGCCTATCGATTGTCTTTATTACCGGTAGTTTCTTACTAGCCGATGAAGAAGGACAAACGTTTCTTGATCAGGCGACCGAAGCTAAGCTGAGCGCAAAGAATTTTCAGGATCTAGAACAAGTTGTCAAGCTTGCTGAAAAAGCGGTTGAGGCTGGTCTGGATGATGGAGGCAAAGAATTCGCGATCCAACTGATCACATCCACGTTGTACCAAAGAGCAGAACAGCTATCGAATCCGTTGCTTTCCGGACGTCCGCCGCAACAGTGGGTTGAAATGCGCCGCTTGGCACTAAGCGATCTGGACCGGCTAACGAAGTACGACGCTGCATTTGCCGATGCTCATCTTTTGATAGCAAAGCTTCATGCCTTACCAGGTGGAACCCGGAAAGCTGGTATTGAGTCAGCATCGAAAGCTCTGGAGTTGTACGAAGATGCTGAGCCCAAAGCTAAGGCTTTGGTCGCTCGAGCAGCCCTCCGTGACGATGCCAATCAGAAAATCGCCGATTTGAGTGAGGCAATTAAGGTTGATAATGACAATTCAGTTGCCATCACGGCTCGTGCTGCTGTTTATTCGCAGCAGGGTAACTTCGAAAAGGCAGCCGAGGATTTCCGACGTGTTGTCGAACTTGATGGTGACGACGTCCTGGCAATGTCTGCTCTCGCTGAAGCGTTGGCTCAGCAGCAAGAATTTGGCCAGGCTATTGAGATTGCCAATCAGGCGGTGGAAAAGCAACCTAATGCGTCGGCTGGATATGAGTTGCGTGCACGCATTCATGTTATGCAGAATAATATCGAAGAAGGTAAGCAAGATCTTGATAAGGCCATTGAAGTCAATCCGAAGAGTGAAGGCGCGTTGCTACTACGCGCTAATATAGCTCTAGCAGAAAATCGCCTTGAAGAAGCAAATAAAGATCTTGATACTCTTCAGGAGATTAACCCCGGTGCTCCACAGTTGTATCTATTGCGGGCCGGAGTTTTGGAACAGCAGCAGGATTACTATCGAGCGGCAAAATTACTTGAAGCGCTGTTGCAATTCCTGCCGGCCGATAATGAGATGCGTATTCGTATGGCGATGGACTATTCGATGGCAGAGGAATTCGATAGCGCGATCAAGCATATTAATATTGCAATCGAAAGGAATAAAGAAGATTGGATCGGTTATTATTCTCGTGCGGATATTTATTTAAGCATGGGAGAACATGGCAAAGCCGTTGCTGATTATGCAGAAGCCTATAAGTACAACCAGACCCATGACAACCTGTTGAATAACTGGGCCTGGACACTTGCTACGTCAGACGATGATGAAGTTCGTGACGGCAAAAGATCCGTCGAATTGGCGCTGAAAGCATGTGAGGTATCGGAATATAAAAAACCTCATATCCTTAGCACGTTGGGAGCAGCTTATGCAGAAGTTGGAGATTTTGCCAAAGCAAAAAAATGGGCTAAGAAAGCTGTTGAAATTGGGCGAGAGGATATCCAGGAACACCTGGAAAAGGAATTGGATTTTTACGAGAAGGGAAAGCCTTGGCGTGAGAATAAAGCTAAGGAACGCGAGGGCAAACCCATGGTCGACCGCTCAAAATTGAAGACTATCTAAAATGATGGAGATACAGGAAGCTTGCGAATTACGCGCAAAACGATGCGTTCCTTGTGAAGGTGGTGTGCCTAAATATTCGCTTGAAGAGGCACAGGCTCAGATTATAAAACATCCCGACTGGCGAATTGTCAACGAAGGTCATAGGATCCGCCGTGAATGGGCAGCTTCAAACTTTATGTCGGCAATGGTGTTCTTCCAGGCTGTTGCTGAATTATCTGAAGATGAGAACCATCACCCCGATATTCATTTGGAAGGCTATCGAAATGTCTGTATTGAGATCTGGACGCATGCTATTGGCGGTCTGAGTGAAAATGATTTTATTCTTGCTGCGAAGATCGATGAAATCGATTGGGACGGGACGTCCCAATAAGAAGAGGTCGTCAAATGTGGACGGTTTCGCGAAATCTAAACCTCAGCCCCAATGATCCGTTCCGCCGCGAGCTTACCACTACGGACGCAAAGGGGGATTCCAACACCACGGTATGCGTTCCCGGCTAATTCCAATCCTGCAATATCCTCTAGCTGGGTTTCAATGGAATCAACCAGCTCAACATGTCCAACGTGATATTGAGGCATCGTGTTAGTCCAACGAGCGACTTCGGTAAATATTGGTTCTCCACTGACACCGAGCAACTCTTTTAATTGCTTACGGGTTGATTGTATGAGCTCATCATCGGAGAGTTCCAGTAACTCGGGTTGTAATGCCCCGCCGGTAAATATGCGAAATAAGACGTGGGCATCCGGTGCGCGACCAGGAAACTTGACACTAGAAATACTAATAGCAATAAGTGGACGGTTCTCTTTTATCGGACTCACGATTCCAAAAGCATCCAGAGGGTGTTCTACTTGTTCTCTGGTGTACCCCATGGAAAGAACGCTAGCGCCGGCCAAAGGGATTCTTTCTAAACTAGCGCTCAATTCTGAAAAAGTACCACTGAGCAACCGCGCGGCAATCTGACTGGAGGTTGTAACCAGTACTTTGTCGTACCGGCGACCGGTGGTTTCACCTTCCACGGTGACTTCCATCGCATCTCCCGATGTTTTCACTTCGGTTACGTTCATGTTGTATTCAATGGTTTGATCCGGAAGTGCGTTCACGATAGTCTCGACGAACGATTGCATCCCGTTTTTGGGGGTCACAAACATCCCATAGCGTGCGCCGCTACTGGGGGTATCGCCCTTGCGATTCTTCAGCTGTTTTAGTCCCCCACGTATCAAACCTCCGTCTTCTCGTTCCATATCACTGAACGATTTAAGGGTTGCATTCATACTTAGCTTTTCGGGGTCGGCTGTGTAAATACCGCCGATCAGTGGCTGAATAATGTTATCAAAGGCTTCTTGTCCAAGACGTCGGCGAGTAAAGGAAGCTAGGCTTTCGTCTGTAGTTTGTTTGCGTCGACGTACGAATAATTCCCAGCAGACCCGAAGCTTACCTCGCAGACTTAAGAGAGGAGTCTTTGCAATTGCCCAAAAACTGGTTGGCGTCATCATGGTCCAACCAGCCGGCATTTTTTGTAACTTTCCGTGGTGGATTAGATAAGCACCCCGATGGGCTGTATTGGTTTGGATTAACTGATCTGCAAAGCCAAGCTCTTCGCAGAGCTGAAGAGCGTCTGAGTCACGCGTGATGAACATATCCGGTCCACGTTCAATAAGAAAGCCCTTGCGACGGGTCGTTTGTAGGATGCCTCCTGCCCGGGAACTGGATTCAAGTACGGATATTTGTAAGTCAGGACGTTGCCGGTGGAGATAGTAGGCAGCAGAAAGCCCAGTGATACCTGCACCGACAATTGCGATGCGACTATTTGGTAAAAGTTCACGATTGTTGTCCACGGCTGGCTTCATAAGAGAGCTTTGTCGAATGAAAAATCTACAAGGTGCTGGAGAATATTAGTATCATAACCTATACAAGTCAGACTCCTAACCGGAGTCTTCCTCTGATTATCAAAGTGAGCATAGGGTGATGGTTAATTATCGAATAGGCGTTATCGGCCATACGGGCCGGGGAAATTACGGTCATGGAATTGATACGGTTTGGTCTCATGTTCCAGGCTGCCAGGTAGTTGCGGTGAGTGATCCGGACGAAGCAGGTCGCACAGCTGCGAAGGAACGTCTCAAAGCTCCTCGAGCCTATGCCGACTATCGAAAAATGCTGAACAATGAGCCGTTGGATATTGTGGCGATATGTCCGCGGTGGTTAGATCAACATCGCGATATCGTTTTAGCGGTGGCAGAGAAACAGTTGCATATCTACATGGAAAAACCATTCTGTCGAACACTCGAAGAGGCAGACCAAATGGTGGCTGCCTGTGAGTTGAATAAAGTGAAGCTTGCCATTGCACATCAGACTCGGTACAGCCCTACACTTCGTGTGGTCCGCGAGCTGATTCAGGACGGGCTTATAGGTGACGTGTTGGAACTTCGCGGTCGTGGAAAAGAAGATGGTCGCGGGGGTGGAGAAGATCTGTGGGTTCTGGGGAGCCATATCTTCAACATGATGCATTTCTTTGGTGGTGAGCCAACTTGGTGTTTTGCTCGGGCATATCAGGATGGTGTTGCTCTCCGTCAAAAAGATGTCTATGAAGGTAATGAAGGGATTGGGCCATTAGCGTCAAATTCGTTGAACGCCACCTACGGGATGCAAGATGGCATTCATGGATATTTTGCATCAACTCGCGGCGCTGGGAATGGTGCCCGATTTGCTTTGCAAATTTACGGTAGCAAAGGAATCTTTGATATTAAGACGGGTTATCGGCCGTTAGCCTATTTACTGGAGGACCCTAATTGGTGTCCTGGAAGGTCAGATAAGACGTGGCAACGTGTTACTTCCCGTGGTGTTGGTAAGCCGGAAGTGTCAGATGATACTTCGCTGCATGCTGGGAATGTCGCCGCTTGTATAGATTTACTCGCGGCAATCAAAGAAGACAGACAGCCCGAGTGTAATATGTATGAAGCTCGGACAACCGTGGAGATGATTGCGGCTGTTTATGAGTCACATCGCCAGAGTGTCCCAGTTGAAATGCCGTTGAAACAGCGAAAGAATCCACTGACATTGCTTAAAAGCTAAGATTTGATGGTTGGGAATCTAAGCAGTCTATTAGATCATCTGAGTGCAGAATGGGTGTCAAAGGTTATCGATTATAACGGTTACGCCGCCGAGATTACCTGTTAAGACAATTACACTACTCTTCTTGGGCAAATATCCTCGTTTTCTTGCCTTCTCTAGTTTACCGAACTAATATCGGAATAGACCTCTTTTCGATGAGATAAGTGACGGAATGTGCGCTTGAATTATTGGCGGAAGTCGAACTCAAACGTATTACTGCCTGAGAACAGCCGTAATTCGAGTTGCGGAAATAGAGAAAACAATATTTATGCCGTTCCCGGCTAGCACGGGGACGAAGACGAGGAATCTGATCATGTCAACGTCGAAATGTCTTCACAAGTTATTATCGGTGATTGTCGTAGCTGGCTTATTAGTCTTTAGCCCTGCTGTCCACGCTCAATTTGGAGGCGGTGGTCAAGGTGGTGGTGGCTTTGGAGGCGGTGGTCAAGGCGGCGGTGGTTTTGGCGGTGGTGGTCAAGGCGGTGGTCAAGGCGGTCAAGGCGGCGCTGGTGTCGTTATTAATCCCCAGGGTGTACTAAAGGTACAGCATTTCGATATTCGTTTGACGCAAAAGCGGATCCAGGAAGCACGTCAGGCTCTTGATCCTAATGTCGCTCGCCAAAGTGAATTGCGAAAAATATCCCTTACTCGTCTCGAAGCAGAAATTGCTCGACGATTAGAAGCTGGTGAAGGTGTTAGTGATGACATGCGGTATCTGGCTGGGCTGACCAGTATTGATTACGTCTTCTTTTATCCGGAAACAGGTGACATTGTCGTTGCCGGTCCTGCTGAAGGTTACGCGGTTGACCCGTCCGGACGACCTGTTGGTGTGGCAACTGGCCAGGCAGTTCTTGAACTGCAAGATTTGATTGTTGCTCTTCGAAGCTTTGGTCCAGCAGGTAAAAAAGCAAAAACAGTAGGCGTTTCGATTGACCCGACTCAGGAAGGGCTGCAACGCATGCAACAATTTATGGTGCAAGCTGCTCCTTCGCTGAATCCCCGCACAACAAAACAGTTTGTTGCAGGTCTGCAAAAGAGTTTGGGGCAGCAAGTTGTCACTGTGGAAGGGGTTTCACCTAAAACGCACTTTGCTCAGGTATTGGTTGAAGCTGACTACCGCATGAAATTGATTGGTATTGGTTTAGAGAAGCCACCAGTCGCCATTCGTACATATATTGGATCAGCCTCTCCATCCTCGGTGAATCGCAATGCGATGGCTCGCTGGTATTTCACGCCAAATTACGAATGTGTTCGAGTAAGTGATGACAATCTGGCTATGCAATTGGTTGGAGCCGGAGTCAAACTTGTTGGTGCGGATGAATTGGTGCAGATCGATGGAACACGAGTTGGAAGTGGTCTGGTTGATCGAGCCAGCAAAACATTCCAACAATCGTTTACGGAGAAGTATCCACAGCTTGCTTCTCAGGTTCCTGTTTATGCACAGATGCGAAACCTGATTGATATGCTAATCGTGGCAGCTTTCATCCAGGAAAAAGATTATTATGCCCAGGCTAGCTGGGATCTTGGGTTGCTCGGCAACGAAAAAGTTCTCTCAGTGGAAGTTTATCCGGAGCCAAAGACTGTAGAGACTGCGGTCAATGCGGTTTGGAAAGGTAACTCGCTGATGACACCCATTGGTGGTGGAGTTGATATCCATCCTTTGACGGCACTGTCGTCTCCAAATCTTCTTCAGGATGAAGATAATGTTGTACGTAAAACTCACCAACGTACGTCAATCGAAGGTTTGCAGGGCGGCCAGTGGTGGTGGGACTAGACCTTGTCTGACAAGGCTATTTGAAAAGATGCTACATAAAGCGAGCGCGGTTTCATCCGCCTCGCTTTTTTATTGCCCGGCCTCTGTTAGTACGATGCGTAAATCGCAGACATTCGTGTGGGTTGGACCACAGAGAATCAGGCCATCAAGTAATTGGAAAAAAGTGTAGGCATCGTTCCGGTGCAAATGGTCTGCGGCATCGGGCTTATGCTGCTGGAGGCGTTCTATCAGGTGTTGATCAGCAAAGGCTCCGGCCGCATTGGTAGGCCCATCTTCGCCATCCGTACCGCCGGATAATATGGCGGCATGATCCATGCATCGGATGATATCTGGACTGTGGGTTAATTGGTCGACAATGGCGGCTAATACTAATTGCTGATTTCGTCCACCTTTCCCGCGAATGGTTTCGTCGATCAGTTTTACAACGGGCTCTCCACCGGAAATGTAAGCACGCTTGCCACCGAGTTGTTTCATCTCTCTTAATTTCTTAGCGTGCTGTTGACCAAGATCTTCTGCAAAACCTTCCAGATTAACGTGAGCCAGACTCTCGGCAATGTATCCAAGGTCCTCTGCTTTTTTGACAGCAGCAGTCACCGCTGTGGCATTGTTTCCAATGACTTGTGTGTGACAGTGTGCGAACGACTGTTGAGATATCGAGAGGCCTCTTAGAACGTTGGAACATTTCTGGAGGATTGGGTCATCCGCGTCTAGCAATTCGTCAATGGTATCGATAGCCTCGTCGATAGAAGCCGGATCAGCGACAGTGGGGCCGGACGCGATGATATCTATTGGATCACCCAACACGTCGGAGATGATGAGCGTTGCGAGTCTTGAGTTTTGACCATACTGAGCCAGTCCACCGCCTTTCACCAGACTCAGCTTTTTACGAACAGAGTTGAGTTGTTCGATGTTGGCACCGGCACTACTTAGTTTACGAGTTATATACTGCAGGTCGGCAAGCGTGATGTTCTTAATAGGTAAAGGTAGTAATGCTGACCCGCCTCCTGAAATCAGACAGATGCAAACGTCCGTAGGCTTGGCTTGTTGCAGAAGACTAATGATTTCCTCGGTGCCCTGCACTCCCCGATCTGTCGGTTCATTCACTCCTGCGGGTCTTGCCCCGTGTAATGTAATATTGGGAAGTGCTTGTACGCAATCGTCTGGTACGTTGACCCAACCTGAAACAGGAAGTCCTGAGCCTTCTAGGGCAGTGATGACTCCGCGAGCCATACCGTTTCCAGCCTTGCCTGCGCCAATGACAAAAATATGACTGTTCGCGGTGAGAGGATAGTGTTGATGGCCGACTTGAAGTGACTGTGGTGTATAGGTAATGGCGGCTTCTGTGAGTTGTTTGCTATCCACAGCGTCCACCCCCGCCTGCCAAATAGCTTTCGCGTCCGTTGCTAATGATGTCATTTCAGTGGAATACCTTTACGTCTGATGAACTCTTAGGATATCGAGCCACTGCCCGGAACGCTGTATAGTTATCTGGCTAAGGCTGTTAGGATCGTCGGTGTTGCAAACGAAGCCAATGAGATAACTATGACCAAGCACTTCGATTTTCCCGGCCAGACTGCACCAAACGGTTCCCTGACCTTTATTAGGAATAGCCAGGTTGTTAAAAAACGACTGGATAAATCCACTTGAGCTTAATTGCTCCGGCCATTGGCGAAAAATAGGCTGATGCAGTTCCAGAATCGTAGTCAAGTTCGGTACAAAATGGTTCAGGATATTTCCTAGATGCTCTTTTTCAGGTAACGACTGTCCACGGCCAATAGGGGCCAGGACCAAGGCGCGAATTCGAACTGGACTTCCATAGATTTCTATACGAAATGGCTCACTGATTACGGGCAGTAAAGGTAATTGCTCGATGTCTATGATTAGATTGCGTTGCTGTCCATTCGTCTCTTGTCGTTTACCATTGCGGGTCGTCAGAACCCACCTTAGTGAGATTAAACAGATGAGTATGGCTCCGGCACCGATCCAGATTTCTGGTTGATTGAACAAATCCAAAATTGGCACCCTTCGATGGCATGACCGATTGAATACAGACTTAGAGGTTAAGAATTCTCGGTTTATGGTGATACACGAATCGTTGTTGGAAACGAATGACTCGATGGTGTTAATGGTATCGGTGAAGTATTAGACAAGTGGGGGATTTGTTTTTGGATGGTAACGTTATCTATCGAGACTTCCCCCAGTCCCATTAAGGCAAAAGTGAGCTGTACCGAACCGTCGTCGGGTGCTACTCGTATCAACGAGAAAGGTTGCCAACCTGTGGTATGGTGAAAACGGTCCGCCATCCCGATTCCTCCGATTGAATCATAGACAACGAACCCATCTCCGTGATGTTGAAGTGGCTCTGTAATGTTAACCCAGCCACGTATGTGCAGAACCTCACCGCGTTGGACGGGAACTTTGCCTGATCTGATCCAAACGGGAGCTTCTAAGAAGGACGGTGCTGTCGAGTTTTGAGTGGTCCAGGCTTGTAGTCGCAGGCTCGAGGTTCCTTCGCGTGGAAAGTGTGGCGTAAGTTCGACCAGAGACTGTACCACGTGATGTGGATGACGATGATGTTGCCAGCCAGCTGCTTGCACCTGTTTGAGATTTTCCATACCACCCGCTTTCAACTGATTGGCAGACCAATGGGAATTTCTCAGCTGTTTTTCAGTTACAAAGTATTCCGGCAAACTAGTTACTCCCAAAGTCAGAGGATTTCCAGTTGGTTGTGTTTGCGTACCCTGAGTCTGATTCCAGGCTGCAAGCTGAGATTGTCTGAGCAGATCTTCTGTCTGTGAAAGTAATTGATAGGCCACGTCCGATTCATTCGTTGATACATGTTTCCGTGCTTTTTGCAGGTTGGATTGGGCCTGAGTATAGGGAAGTATGATATTTTGTTTTGTATCGCTCTTGAAAGGATGGATTTGTGTTAGCGGTTGAAGTCTTACGAGTTCTTGCTGAAGGAGGTCGTAGGTGAGCTGAAGTGTGCGAGTACGGTGTTGATAGATTTTTCGTTGTACGAAATCTCGTACTAAAGGATCTGCGGTTAATACGATTCGTGAAACATTAGATTCCATCGTCAGGCTTACCATGTTCGAAGCCTCTCGCGAACCTCGGAGTCGTTTAATTCCGCTATAGTTGACTTGGTATGGACGATAAGTGACCGGTACACCTGAAACCTTAAATTCGACTTCCCGAGATTTCGTTGGACGGCTAACGATTTGCTGATGGTTATCGTTACTAAAGACCCATAACAATCGCGCGCGTGTGGTCTGCGTCATATATACCGTGATATCGCTCCGATTGACCTTAACTTTACCGGTTGTTGTTCCACCGGCAATCCACGGTCCGATGGTATCCAATTCATTGTTGATCCGCTCCAGAATTCGGCGTCGTTGAAGTGTATCTTCGTCCGTTTGATCCAGACGAGAGAGTGATTGAATTTGAATTCCTCTGGCACCTGTTGCAAGAGCGCGATTGACTGCCATCGAAAGTTGATCGTAACTGATGATGGTTGACAGGCGTTTTGACGTTAGGCGTTCAGTCTGCGAGCTCACTAAGGCATGTTGTTGGTGTAAGACCACCTCCGGAATTTGACTTGGTACTTTCACCCAAACATTGCGACCCCGTCTTAATTCTCCAATGGCTTGCAATAGTTGTTGGGTGGAGTACTCGATACTTAGCCCACTAAAGAAAGGTTGCCAGGTTAATTGGCAGATTTCTGTATAACGACTGATGTCCTGGAATCCACTTTGAATTGTTCCGATCGTGGGGCGTTGATACTGGCTGGGCTGTTGGTTGAGATAATTGGTCTGGTCCTTAATGCTGGTTAAGTCGGCGCTTTGAATGTGATCGCCAAGATTCCAACAGAGAATCGGACTTAAGTTTGTCGATGCGGTTAGTTCCGTACTTAGATTGGGCGGCGCAATGAGCTTCAGCCCAATACGTCGTGCGGTTTCAAGTTGTTGAGTTGTTGGGAATTGTTTGAGTGCAATCGTGTTGAATCCCAGTGAGTGTAACAACTCAAGTGGCTCACCATTATGCTCGATTACTTTCGGCATGTAGGGGAAACCATTGACCAACAATACAGACTCCTGAATGGAAATTTGATTTTCGTTCTCACTCGAGGTCACCAAATCCTCGGAGCCGTTTTGCTGGTAATTTGCAGGAGCGACAGCGTTACCGGTCACGCTTGGATTTTGCATCTCAAATTCATCTATCCAAAGTTGTAGTTTGCCAGGCGCACTGTAGACATTGAGCATCACATTGGTGATATATGCCTGTCCTGCACTTACATGGGGACCATGTTGGCTCCGGAGGCTAGGAACTTTACTTTTTAGTTGGGAGTAGATTGTTGGGATGGTCAGCTTTTGCCAACTACCCGCCATCGTATAGGCATCACCGTATACCTGAACCTGGAGCGGCTTCTTTGTTTGTGGGTCAAGCGTACGAGGCAGGACGACCGTCCCGATGATTTGAACGTGATTGCGATTAGCACGTACCCAAACAGAGGGATTCAATTCGTCAATGAGTCGGATCTGAGGAGTGTTATAAGCATAGTGAATGTGTGTGCTTTGCCCGGCAATAAGTTCCAGATATTCACTTTGCTTACCGTGATGAATAATCTGATGTTCATGGCGGTGGGCGGTGGTGATCACTTGCCCGTCGGAATTGACGCGATGCCATGCGACTTCAGTGGATTCAAAAGAATCCTGAACCTGCCCGAAAAGGCTAACTGAGTATGTGAAGAAGATGATGACAATGCAGAGCCACCAACCGACGCTAAACGGTCGATCAGAGCATCTCTTGACCCTTTTAGCGTGCCTCATTTCACGCCTTTCCGAGTTAATTGTCAGATTCTTAAAAACTATTTAATTTTGACAATAGTTTTTGTCGCTTCCCTGCGATTTATTAAACACAGATTTTAGGAACGATTGGAATTTCCATCCAGATCAATCAATGGCCTTCTAGGTGGTTGAAACCACTTATTTCGAAGTGTCCATGGTTGTTGCAGGATATGGAGCAGAGCTTAGTTAGCAGCTTGAGATGAAAGATATCCCTGATTTTGAAGCCTTATTGAAGATAGAATCTCCCAATGCGCTGATTGAGCGTTTAGATGAACTGGCAGATGAAATTGCCGGAGAAAATGGAGAGAAACTTTCTTCCATCGTTGCCGCCCTGAAGATTCAGGCAGAGGGCCGACGTTGGATCATCAACGAACTACGTGAAACACTAGATCAATTGCGTATGGACCTCCAATATGTCCTGCTCGATTTGGAAGCAACTCGCCGAGAACGTGACGAATTAGCCAAACAGTAGCTGCCTCCAATCAATCCTCGTTAATAGGTACAAATAATCTGCTGGCCTCCTCTTAAAAAACGCAGATAATTACAGAGTTATCTTCGTTCGATGTCATAATCATAGAACAAATACTTTTGCTGTAAGCAGAGATCTGTATGGCTGATATTACCTCCGAAAAACTGTCGCGTTTCTGCGTAGAGACGGGCGTGCTCATGCCTCAGGAAGCAGATAATTCCCTGAGTGAAGCAGGAGGGAGCAATGCCAGCCTGGAAGCTTATATCAGTGTCCTGACTCGTAAAGAGCTGGTAACTAACTGGCAGTTGGACCGTCTAACTAAAGGGCACCGTGACGGCTACTTTTACGGTAATTACAAAGTTCTTTATTTGGTTGGAGCCGGAACCTTTGCTCGCGTGTATCGATGTGTTGACACCAAGTCAGGTCGAGTTCGGGCTGTGAAGGTCCTACGCCATCGGTACGGCGATGATTTGGAAGTCACTGAGCAATTCATGCGTGAAGCTCGTATGGTAATGCCTCTGCGTCACCCGAACATCATCCCGGTCCACGAGGTAGATTCGTATAAGGGACGATATTATATGTCCATGGACTTCATCGAAGGCCAGAATTTGCGTGACTTCGTAAAGCTACGAAAACATATGGAGCTTGGCGAAACAATGAAGTTGATTCGGGGGATCTGTAATGGGTTACAGTATGCTTACGCCGAAGGGATTACTCACCGAGACTTGAAACTATCCAACGTGTTAGTGACTAGTAAAGGGCAGGCTAAGCTAGCGGACTTTGGTTTGGCTACTATCGTCAGTACGGATGAGAAAAAGAAGAAAGAGCAGGGAACTAGTCCACGTTCCATTGATTATGCCGGTCTAGAGAGAGCGACGCAGGTTCCTCGCAACGATGTCCGCAGTGATATTTTCTTTGTCGGATGTATGTTTTACCACTTGTTGGCCGGACACCCTCCTCTCTCCGAAACTCGTGACAGAATACAGCGTTTAAATATAGGTAGGTATCGTGATATTCCTCCGATTGGTAAATATGTGACTGGTTTACCTCATCAAGTCATTGCGATTGTGAACAAAGCGACTGCATTTGATCCCGAACGTCGGTATCCAAATTACGAAATGTTGATGGCTGATCTTGGGAAAGTCGAGGAAGCGGACGGTGTTCTGCTTGAGCGGCGAACGATCACCAAAAACAAGGATGGTGAAGAGGAAGCAGCGACCCCGGCCAAACGCGGAGTCATCCAACAGGAAGGTGAAGGTAAAACCGTTCTGCTTGTCGATTCACGTCAAAAAATGCAGGAACTCCTAAGAGCTCAGTTGGGCAAACGAGGTTACAGGGTGTTAATCGTTTCTAATGCTGAACGAGGCGTGCAACGCCTCCAAGACGGTTTTGGTGAATTTGATAGTGCGATTTTCTGCACTGGAGAATTAGGTGAAGAGGCATTGTTGGCTTTTAATCAGCTAGGAGACGATTATCGAACTGAGTCGCTCCCAGCCGTCATTATTGTGGAAAAAGCTCAGACGTCTATGGCTAGCCGAGCGAAGCTTAGTAATTTGCATGGTTTACTTCAAATGCCCATTAAAGTGCGTCAGCTTCGAGCAGCCCTAGTTAAACTCATTAGCCGCAAGGAAGCCTTGGATGCTGCTGAAGAAGTCTAGACTTTGATGTGCTTCCATCCTCCGTGTTGGAATCTTCCCAGTATCAGAAAGCTTCGCAACACAACATCTGTGACCATGGCGTACCAGGCACCTTCCACACCCATATTGCGACCGGTAATCACAATGTCGGTAAGTGGGATCGCGATTTGATCCCAGCAGAGGTAATAAGCCAGTGGGATGCGGATGAAGAGTAGTCCGATGAAGGAGAAGATTAGAGGAAAGATGGTGTCTCCTGCTCCGCGCAAAGCACCGGTCATGATAATCACAATTGCCAGTGAGGGCATACTAACAGAGACAATTCTAATCAAAGGTGCAGCCATTCCCACTGCTTCAGCTGTGTTCTCGCCAGCAAAGACACTGGTAATTGCATCAGCAGTAAAAAAGAATATTAGTCCGGCAAGCGTCATCACACTCCCCCCCCACAAACAAGCTAGCCATGTGGACTTGCTGGCACGCGCAGGAATACCGGCACCCAGGAACTGACCAACCATCGTAGTTGCTGCCACCCCAAAGGCATGCCCCGGCAGATAAGCTAAGGCCTCGATTCGTATAGCCGTACCATGAGCAGCCGCAGCGATGTTGCCCATTGAATTCACGATCGATAGAAACCACATCTGAAAGGAAACTACGATGAGCATATCGATACCACCAGGGATTCCGATCTTTAGAAGTCGTGAGATTATTGCCAGTTTTGGTTTCATCTTGTTCAATTGAAGCTTTAGATGGAACCGCCCTCGAATTAGATAACTTATGATGATTGACCCGCCAATGGCATAACCAATGGCTGTGCCGATGGCGATGCCTTCCCAGCCCATTTCAGGGAACGGGCCCCAGCCGGTTACCAGACAAAGGCTGCAAACAACGTTAACAATATTTACGATTGCCATCGTGATGAAGCCACTCATAATATCCCCAGCTCCACGCAGGCAAGCGTTCCCAATCATATGCATGATGGCAAAAGGGAAAACGGGGATGATGATTCTGAAGTACTGAGCTCCGGCGTCGCTAGCGGCAGGTGGTAGTTGCATAATGTCGATCAACTCGCGCGGATAAATCCAGGCAATCGTCGTGATCACGGTCAGTAACATGAGGGCGATTGTGATTGCCTGATTAGTAACCAACTTCGCCTTTTCGTATTCGCCTGCACCGAAGAACCGGGAGACTAATGCGGTGGCTCCCACACCAATGGCGGCGAAGATCGATGGTAAAACCCAAAGCACATAGGCCATTAGATTAATTGCGGCCAAGTGATGCGTTTCTAGATACTGAGCCGTTAGATAATGATCCGTCCAGGTGACTAGCATGATCATTAGTTGTTCGATAACAACCGGGAGTGCCAGACGTAGCATGGGACGCAAATTTGTCTTTGAATTTACGATTTGTGTGGCGGCGTCCACGACGGTGTTCTCTGCGATCAAGTATCTTGATGAATCTTTGCAATCCAAGAACAGTCTTCTTGGAACCGACAGTATGGGACGCTACTGAATGACAGTCAACGAGGCTTTTAGGAAGACTGCCTGATTAATCTCAGACAATTAAAACGACGGCGGTTCGGATCGTTCAATAATTATTAGTGATCCAAAATGAATTCACTGCTATTAAGTAAGGCCCACCAGATATCCTGAAGGAACTGTTGTTCACCATCCTGGGTCTGCCGGGAAAGCTGCTGGATCTTCGTCAGCTCTTCTTTCGATGGATGACGAGCCAAAGCGGCCATGAAAAGTTGCTGTACTTTGACTTGCGTCAGATTGGTACTTGCCACAATCTTACCCAGTACCGTGTTGGCTTCCAGCTTCGTTGCTTTTTTCATCAATTCGCCATTCATCAAGATCAGAGATTGCTGAATGTCTCCCTTGAATGAACTTATCTCCCCGGCTTCGTCCGTTTCCCTTTGCCGAGTGAATTGACCTAACCAACTACGTTGAGCTAATTGCTGCTGCCCAAAGGAATCCGGAGTGCGAAGTCTGCCACTTAATGCCAGCAACGACTGGTAGACCTCTTCAGGTTCTAACTGACGTGAGTAATAACGACTAAACAATGGTTGATCGCCCAATTCTGGACTGTCGATTCCGTTAGATGGAGAGTAAATGCTTGATCGTAAGAATGGATCTGAAAGGGCAAGCCATTTCAGTACTGATTTTAGATTGTATTTATTAGCTCGAGTTTGACTGGCAAGTGATTCAAGCAATTGAGGGTGTGATACCTGAACATGTGGTCCCATATCATCCACCTCAGAGGTGAAGCCATACCCGAAGAAGTGACTCCACATCCGATTAACCAAAGTTCGTTCCAGAAGAGGAGAATTGCTTACTAGCGAAGCTAAACGCGACCGTCTGTCGAAGTTCTCCACGGCCCCACTTGCAGAGGTTTCTGGATGCCCGAGAAAAGTCGGGAAAGCTAGTCGCGCCACTCCATTAGATTGTTCGAAGTAGTTGCCAGCATCGCCTTCCGGAGTTTTAACTCCTTGGAAATCTTCGTTGGAAAGAACGAAACCAGCTTGGGCACCTTTACCGACTGGTGAGACATGTAACTGACTGAAATAGGAGTCCATTTCCCAGAATTGGTTTTGGGCGATATCCGAGGAAGGGTGATTGTGACATTGTGCACATTGCAGCTTTTGACCTAGGAAGATACTGGTCGTTCGGGCTGTTGCTAATGTTGTGTCGTCACCATTTACCGATGCCAGTAAGAAGTTTACGGCACCGTTGAAATGATCTGAATCCGGACGAGAGTCACCTGTGGCAGCAAGAAGTTGATGGACAATTTCGTTATATGGTTTGTTGACCTGCAGTGAATCATAAATGTATTTAGCTAACCCAGCCCGATTTGCTTTATCTTTTCCGGTTCCGCCATGACGACCAATCAGTGTATTAGTCCACAGATTAGTCCAATGCTGCAGATATTCTTCGGAGTATTGAGAAGAGAACAGTAAGCGGTTGACGAGGGTCTCCCTTTTATCAGGGCCTGAATTACCTTCAAAGAAAGGAGTTAATTCATTGGTTGTTGGTACTCGGCCGATTAATCGCAGGTAGACTCGCCGAACCCATTTCAGGTCCGAGGCGAATTCTGATGGCGTGATCCCCTGCTCTTTCCACTGTTTCGATAATTCCCGGGTGATACTATTCAGGATATCCTGTTCAGCCATCGGCCTGATATCTTCCGCCGAAACAAATGCCAGCGGATGCTGCCACGTACTTGGTTCAGATTGTAAGTTGGGTGCCAAAGGCTCGAGAGATGGCGGATCATCGCTTGAAATAATGGCCATTGGCTTCGGTTGTTCTGCTTCAGAGGCATTGTTTGATGGTTGCTGATTTTGTTGAGCAAGTACCGCTATACTGTCCGTTCCAGCTGGAATTTCAGGTGTATTAGTTTTAGCGACTAAGTCGCGCCCCTCGTCATTAGGAGTCAGGGGTGAATTAGAATTCAGGGAAATCGCGATGACTGCCAGGATACAGGCGGCAGCTGATAGAGCGAAGGAGAGAGGCGCCCAGAGAGACACGCGCTTTTTTTCATGACGTGGTGTGATGGAGACCTGAGACACCATTTCCATTTGGTTGCCGTTGAGTTTGGCCAGGATCTCGGTTGACATATCTGGTGGCGCAGCGTCACCTAAGAGCTCTTCGAGCATGACATCCAATATCGGATTATCAAATTTGTATCGATTCTCGCTCATAGTCTAATTTAATTCCGCCTGATTCTTGTGTTCTACACAATCTCGAAGCTGTTTTTTAGCTCGCTGCATTAAATTCTTTGCTCCATGCTCCGTAATCTGTAGATGATCCGCAATGGCCGATCGCGTATGGTCTTCCCGGAACCTAAGTTCCAAGGCATTTCGGGCTCTTTCTGTTAAACCTTCCAGACACTCCCGTAACATGTCGAGAAGTGCATCTCCATTGTCTGCGCCGGCCCACTTATCCCAACTTGCATCGAGGCGTTCGATTTCATCGGTGATCACGTTTTTACCTTCCCGACGCTTAACGGAAATAAACAGGTTATAGGCGACCTTTCGCAGATACCCGGCCGTGGCCGCATCGTTGTACTGTTCGAATCCTTTTCTAATGACACGCAGGAAAGTTTCCTGAGTGATGTCTTCTGCCATAGAAGCTTCGCATCCCAGGACACGCAAATAACGCCAGATCCCGTGTTGATACTTATGTATCAATTGTTCAGGACTCAGAGGCTCAGTGTTATTAGTACCGTCTCGCATCGTTATTTACGCAACTTACCCTTCGATACCAGCGAATGGCGGATCTAAGTTGTACTCCGGAATCTTTCAAAAACGAAGAAAAAGATAAAAAAAAGGGCGGTGCTATGGGATGCACACGCCCCTTTGTAGAGCAGATTTATCGTGGAGTTGTTTCTAGCTGAACAATTCCTTAATTACTTTACCACTATTAGCGATCTTCATAGGACGACCGTTTTGGCTGGTAAATGTGGTCTGCAGTGAGATACCAAGGGCCTTGCACACAGAAGCCATGACATCCTGAGATGTATATGGTTCGGTTTCCACACGAGTACCATCCGAGTTGGTTTCACCAACGGCAATACCGCCGTTCATGCCACCACCACCGACGACGACACTCCAGCTTCGTGCCCAGTGGTCACGACCGGCATTACCATTGATACGAGGAGTTCGGCTAAACTCGCCCATCCAAATGATTGCCGTGTCTTCAAGTAATCCACGTTGTTCCAAATCCTCAGTCAGAGCACTCATCGCCTGGTCAAGTTCCGGAAGTTTAGTGTCACGTAGTGTCGCATGGATATTATTGTGATTATCCCATCCACCCAGGCCAACTTCGATAAACGGTACACCTTGTTCAACAAGACGACGAGCCATCAGGCACCCACGCCCAAAGTTTGTGTTACCGTACCGTTCTTTGACGTCTTCCGGTTCACTAGCAACTTTGAATGAATCCATTTGAGAACTGGTCATAAGATTCAATGTCTTCTTAAGAATCTTCTGATGGTCCGAAGCAGCTGAACCTCGCCGTTGGTTAATAAAGCCTGATTCAATCAGATCCAAAGCGTACATCCGTTGATAGAGACGTTGATCTTCAAGACCCATCTGCAGGTTTCGTACCTGACCATTTGAGTTTACTGAAAAAGGAGCCCATGCCATGCCTAGGAATCCAGGCCCAACACTACCGCCCCCAACAGTTACGAATGGAGGGATTTCAAGTTCCGGACGCTGGTGATTCAGTTGATGACTCAGGACAGCTCCATAACTCGGGTGTTCAATATTTGGGTTAGGCACATAACCGGTGTGCATGTAGTACCGTCCGCGACCATGGTCAGCTTCACGAGTACTCATACTGCGAATGATCGCCATATTATGCATCTGTTTTGCCATCAGCGGCATGTGCTCGCTGATTTGAGCATCGCCACTGGTTGCGATTGGGCGGAAAGGTCCGCCTGTAGGAGCCCCGGGCTTAAGATCCCAGATATCCATCGTGGAAGGGCCGCCACCCATCCAAAGAAGGATAGCTGACTTACGACGACGTTTGAGGTCGTCCGCATTGGCTAGGAGAGTATTCCCCATTGCTAAAGCTGGCATGGTCATGGCGGAAGCGCCCGTTAGATGCGACATGAAGTGTCGGCGGGACATTCCTGTAGGTGTTGATCTGCTCATATTAAATCTCCGCTGTATAAATTTAGCCAGGTTCTCCCATAAGAACCTATCTCGGCCTTAGTGGTTCAAAATAAACTCATTACTGTTAAGCACGGCCCACCAGATATCCTGGAGAGCGGCTGTTAAGTCACCCTTACGGGCAAGAAGTAACTGGTTTGCTACTTTCACCTCGTTCATACTTGGTTTGCGAGCAAATGCCGCTTCGAAGAGGTGGTTAATCTTTTGTGTATTATTTAGTTCACTGCTTGCCAAATCACTGAGGAAGCTTCCTTTTTCACTGGAAGTGGCCTTTTTCACCAGGTCGCCGTTGAACAGCATTAATGCCTGAGGAATGGTACCGTTGAAACTGGTGGTTTCTTCACCTTCATCATTACCAAAAGCAACGACAAACTGACCTAACCAACGAGATTTCAGTTTTTCCTGTTCTTCGTAGCTCCCGCGGCCTTCAAGTGCACGGGTGGCTGTGATCAGTGATTCGTACAATTCTTCTGCCCGCATCTGTCGCATATAAAAACGACTGAATTTAGGCGTTTCACCAAGCAGTGGGTCATCAAGTGATTCATTCGATGAATTACTACGACTTGAGAGTGCGTATGATTCACTTAAAGCGATCCAGGAAATGAGTTGTTTAAGATCAAAGTTCTTCTTACGAATTTGTTGGCCTAGATAATCCAGCAGTTCCGGGTGAGTCGCTGGATTGTGAGGCCCCATATCGTCAATAGGCTTAGTGAATCCATAGCCCATGAAGTGAGCCCACATACGATTAGCCAGCATCTTGTCCAGATAGCGAGATTCCATCATCAACTTCCCGAGTTCGTTACGTCGGACGACATCTTCGACATAGCCACTGGGATTAATTGTTTGCCCATCAACGAAAACTGGATAGGCGACTTTGGTGATACCGTTTCGTAACTCGTAGTAAATATCGGCCTTATCGGGGTTTTTTGTAAGACCTTCCCCCTGGAAGGATTCGTTGACTAATTCGACGTGAGAAACATTTCGTGTGCCAGTTTCGAATCGACGAAGTGCCCGAGTTTGACGGAAGAATGCATTCATCTCCCAGAACTTTTGTTGCTTCCACTCGTTGAATGGGTGGTTGTGACATTGCGTGCACTGAACCTGAAGCCCCAGGAAGATTCGTGAGGTCTTGGCAGTTGCCTGAGCAGCTTTCTCTTCAAGTTTCATGGTCATGAAATTGACAGCACCATTGAAGTTCTCAGTGCCGGGAGTATTCGAACCTGTGGCTGTGACTAGCTCCAAGACCATTTCGTTGTAGTATTTGTTTCGAGCAAGAGAGTCACGCAGATACTTTTGCATGCCAGGCCGGTTGATAAGGCTGTCACGCTCTGTGCCACCGCTTCGGCCAATCAATACGTTGGTCCAAATGGTTGTCCAATTGTTGGCATATTGTTCGGTGTACTCTTCGTCGTAAAGTAACTTTGTGACCAAAGCTTTCCGTTTTTCCGGCGAGCGGTCTTTGGTAAATTCTCTTAGTTCGTCAACACTGGGGACACGACCCAAGATGTCGAGATATAACCGACGTACCCATTCACCATCGGGGGCAGCGGTAGAAGGGCGGATCTCATAATCTGACCAACCCTGACGAATCAAACGGTTGATCTCGGCAACTTCCTGAATTCCATAATCTGAAGCTTCAGTTTGAGCTTCAATATGACCAGGGATTGATAGCATTTGGGCCAGTAGACCCAGAACCGCAAATGTCCTTAGTTGACGTTTCATTCCTACAAATCCTATCTGTTTTGACAAAATCATTGCCTTACATCCTAGTAACGCTTGATGACCCAATCAGGTACTCAGGTAATTTCTAAAAAACTATCAAAACACCTTAAAAAGGGGTAAATGATTATACCCCTTATACTAATCGCTACCTGTCTAGTAATTCTAAAACAAATCATTTAACCCGTCTTGCTCTAAAATTGATTTAAACTGGGATACTTGGATCAGTAGTAAAGCCTTTCAGATCTCGATGAACCAATTATTAGGATTCACGGAGGATCGATTTTCGACCTTTTTGCTTAGATGCACTCAAGGCAACCGATAGATGAGAAAGGAAAAGGTGTTCTATATTGATACGCCTGTATCAAAACAATACAGCTAAATACTACAGGTACTTGATCGAGGTGATCCCCATCACCTTGAATCAAGTTTGTCCCTATAGCATCCATCGTGCTTGATATTGTGTTCTTTTCAGTCTATCTCGCCAAATTGTTCCGATTTCGCTGATAGATAACTGACATCCGAATCACCCTATTTAGATAGTGTTTTTCGCCTCAGTACTCCTGAAAACAAAACAACGGTTTCCCGCTTGTTTCCGGCCCCAATCCTTTGCCTCTTCTCAGGTCCGGCCCCTTTTCCACTTGTGCTAAGAGTCTTCTCTGATCAAGTAGGAAAGCGTTGCTGTTAGAGATAAAAAGCAACTAGTGTGCCAAAAGTCATAATTGTTATGAACTTAGGCAATATCCCGTAGTTCGGTTGCAGCCATACGCTGGTAGATCGTATTGCGTTGAATGAGTTCATCATGCGTTCCGTCGTCGATGATTTTTCCCTGATCCATGACGATAATTCGATCGGCTAGTTGTAAACTGGCCATTCGATGGGTAATCATAATGGCTGTTCGATCAGCTAAGAATTCGGCAAGTACTTGGTAAATAACTTGTTCACTTTCCGAATCTACCTGACTGGTCGCTTCATCAAGTATGATAATTTCAGGATCAGTAAGAATAGCTCGTGCCAACGCTAGCCTCTGTCGTTGTCCACCTGACAGCTTTCCTCCGCCCTCCCCAATAATGGTGCCGTAGCCGTTTTCCAATTTCGATTCGATGAACTGATGAGCTTTGGCTTTCTTGGCAGCCGTTTGAACCTGCTCAAGCGTTGCATCCCGTTTTCCATACTTTAAATTATTCAAAACGCTATCATCAAACATGATGGCATTTTGAGTCACCATTGCGATTCGATTTCGCAGCTCCCGTTTCCGAACTAATTTGATGTTTGTGTCATTGACCGATACCGAACCCTTCGTGGGGTCAAAAAATCTCGGGATCATGCGAGCCAACGTACTCTTACCGCATCCATTGGGTCCGACCAACGCGACCGTCTGTCCCTGAGTAATGGTAAGCGAAAGGTTCTTGAGGACATTACATTCTGGGGTGTATCCAAAGTCGACCGAAGAGAATTTAATCGTTTGAATGCTCTCAGGCATAGGGCTTGGATTGGTTGTTTCAGGAAGATCCGGGTTGCGATCCAGCATTTCATAGATTCGATCAGCAGCCGCAGCTCCTCTTTGAACCACATTAAAAACATCCGCTATTTTTCGAAGTGGATCACTCGCTCCGATCAGAAACGCAAAGAAGGTCATCATGTCACCGAAACTCATCGGATTGACGCATATTTGAATTCCTAGCAGATGGGTTTCCTGATTGAGGACCAGATAGCCTCCGGCAAGAATGGCTAATCCCACAATGGTCATTCCCATAATTTCAGTGGTCGGCCGGGTCATCGAATTGTACTTAGCAATATTCATTGCCTTGAGATAATAACTTTTTGCGGAATGATGAAAGCGTTTTCGTTCGTAGCCTTCCATGTTGAACGCTTTGACAGCTACGATTCCCTTGAAGGTTTCACCGATTAGTCCGTACATGGAAGCCATTTCCTGCATGGCCTTACGATTTGATCGTCTTAGTGCTTTAGATAAATACCCGATCAGGATCGCGGCGAAGGGAGTGACGATCAGGCAAAGCAATAGGAGTCGCCAGGAAATGAAAGCCGCAGCCACCAGACAGGTCACCATCTTCAATGGCTCTCGCACGGCTTTCCCCAACAACTGAAAGATTCCCTGCGTAACCACTTCCGTATCGTTGGTGATTCGGCTCATTAACTCCGTGGATCGATCCGCATTGAAAGATCCGACGGACATCTTCAGCGTTCGGCGATAGAATTCTTTGCGAAGATTAAAGACGGACAATTGGGTGAACCGTTGGGTCAGAATGATGTTACTCATGAGGATCAGGTCTTTAATGACCGTTCCTCCAATCATCAAACAAACGACAAGCACCAGCGTTTCAAATGCCGTGTCAGGTAAGTACTGCTGAGCATAGGGAAGCAAACTCTGCTTTAAATCTAATTCGCTTTCCAGGCTACTAAGCTGTCTTCTCAAAAATGAGGTGTCATCGATGCTTGACGCCGTTTGAATCAAGGTTTGCTTTTGAGTAATCTCAAGCTGCAGTTCTTCAATTCCTCCGTCAAGATACTGCGTTGCGGATTTACCCTGAAACACAACTTCCACGAGTGGGTAAATTGTTCCAATGTTTGCACTCCAGAAGACCGCAACAAGCAAGCTGCAGAGAACGATTCCGATGCAAGTGAAGCGGTATCGCAGCCCGATCTTAACTGCTCTAAAGAAATTCCGCATAAAGGTACCTGCCAAGGCATTCGTATCAAAAACCGCCTGAAACCGCTGTTTTTTAGCAGATCACAGCATTTTCTCCAATATCGAAGTTGGCCCTTAGGGGTTCGGATCGTAATTGATTTAACGATTTGTTGAACTTTGACGCTTGTAGTGGCCGAAGAAAGGACTAGGGATTTGCAGGCCCCGGACGTTTACGTACGTATCAGCCTGAATTGAGGCAAGTTGTGTGCGAAAAGAAGCGATTCTCAGGAGATAGAAAATGAAGCGGTTTTTAGCCTTAGGTGCCATTTGTCTGGCTCTTTCAACTATAGGGTGTGCCCAAAATCAGATGCGCACCAGCCAACGCCAAATGATGCCGGCTCCAATGCAAGCGGCGCCAGCGAGTGTTCAAGCGCCAGCCCCACAGCATGGCTATCCAAATAATCACATGTTGCAAAATGCTCAGCCTGCTCAGGCTGGAACTTATGCCTATCCGTATTACACCACTCGTTCACCACGAGATTTCCTGCAAAGCAACCCACCTTCCATTGGTCGCTAAGCAGTTATGCCACAGAGAGAAATAAAAAAGCGAGGCCTCGAGCCTCGCTTTTTTATTGTCCGTTGACTTACAGGGCATTAGCCGGTGAATCGTGAGGCTACGATCGATACGTTTTGCCCACCGAAGCCAAAACTATTATTCAAAATAACATCACACTGCTGTTCGCGCGCTTCATTAGGCACGTAATCCAAATCGCAGTTTGGATCAGGGTTTTCATAGTTGATCGTTGGCGGAAGTGTATTGTCTTTAATCGCCATCAGGCAAAGTATCAATTCGGTTGCACCGGCAGCTGTAATCAAGTGCCCCATCATACTCTTGGTACTTGAGATGGGAGGCACGGTTTCCCCAAAGATTGTCTTACATGCCAGCGTTTCGACTTTGTCGTTTACCTGAGTGCTCGTGCCGTGAGCATTGACGTAGTTGATTCTGGAAGTGTCGATACCGGAGTCTTTAATTGCCAAGGACATACAACCGATTGCTCCACGGCCGTCCGGATGTTGATCGGTCACTCGATACGCATCGGCTGTACTACCATAGCCGTTAATTTCACCATAAATCCTGGCGCCGCGAGCTTTGGCATGTTCTAACTCTTCCAGAATTAACATCGAAGAGCCTTCCCCGAGTACGAATCCGTCACGTAACCGGTCAAACGGGCGTGAGGCTCCGGTCGGATTCTCATTGTTTTTGGAAAGTGCTCCGAGAAGATTAAACCCGGTGACTCCGGATGGATGGATCATACTATGAGTACCACCGGCTAGCATTACTTCTGTATCGCCTCGGCGAATTTGAGCCGTTGCTTCGCCCACAGCCTGATTACTGGCAGCGCAGGCGGTAAGTGTATTAGTGGATGGGCCTTGAATATTGAACATGGCACAGATATGAGCGGCAGGCATGTTCGGCTCATTTTCCAATTCACGTTCAAAATTAAAAGTTTCGTAGGCCGTCGTTGTATATTCGTTGAAGTTAATATCGTCCTCGGTAAGACCACCGGCGATACTACTCATAAAGGAATTGAAGTGCTGGAAACCTTCACCGGCTCCGAGATAGATTCCAAAACGTTTCGGGTCAATGTTGGCGTCGAGGATTCCGGAATCCATGACGGCCTGATGGGCGGCTCCGGCACCGAACTTGGTATGGCGTCCACGGTTTATCCAATTAGCCGGATCATCGCCGAATTGATCGGCGTCAAAGTTTTTCACTTCAGCGCAAAACTTTGTTGGGAATTTACTTGCATCAAAGATCGTGGTGCTTGCTACACCGGAGTTACCTTCTTTGATGTTATTCCAGGTTGTTTCGAGGTTGTTACCCAGTGGGGTAACCATTCCGATGCCAGTTACGACTACGCGACGTGTCATGCGCAGTTAATCCCTTCTTGACGTTACCTTGGCGATTGTTTTCGGTATCGCTCGGCAATAATTGTGATTTACAAGGTAATACTCTTCGAGAGTATTCATTGGATTCTAACCGAGCGCCTAAAGTGGTGAAAACCACGATTTCCCGTTTTTTGTGTCTACTTGAGCGAATATCAAGGTTTCCATGCCCCTTGTAGTCATCATGAAGAGGTTGGTTGGGAGTAAAACCTGCTAGAAATTGCGAGGTAGTACCGAGTAGTCAACGAGTCGATTTGCAGCCAAGAGGACTGTACGTGCGGGAGTGGAACGCTCTAAGAAGTTTGATCCATGACGGCTTCGGCGTCGAGCATGAACTGCGGGGGAACCATCGGCTCGCCTTCAGGCGTCACACCAACCCGGTACATATCGAGCCCGCGGAGCATGCAGATGAACTCTTCGGGATAGAATTGCTCGATCTCGGAAAGCTCGCCACGAAGGCAGGCAAAGACAAGATTAATCTGAGCAATAAGCTTGCCATCACGATGTACTTCACCCAGAATGATTCCGCCATCCTCACGGATGTCAGCAACCGTGGCAGTGTATCGCAACGAATCCCCGGGAACCACGACATCAAGGAAGATCGCCTTACTGACCTTGGCCAGGACGACACTTTCACTAAATTGATTCTTCTCACCGACTAATAGCCCGCCGGTCTGTGCCATTCCCTCAATGATGAGAGAATTGGGCATGACCTGGAAACCAGGCCAGTACCCATGGAGATGCTCTTCAGCTAACGAGACATTTTTCACGCTAACAGCGCGAGTCCCGCTAACAAATTCTTCGAATCTATCGATCCAATACCAGCGCATAGCTATCTCAGATGATCAAACAGTAAAAAAGACCGGCTTCTAGCTGGCCTTTCCTTCGATGTATTTACAAAGATCCCCAACCGTCATCAGGTTGCCGAAGTCTTGAACGCGAGGATTGCCACTGAATGTGCTCAGGTCAATAAATGGCATACGCTCACCAAGAGCAGCCAACCCGGCTTCAGTTACATTACCATCTGCGACAAACTCGTCATTGGTAAGGATGTCTTCAGGGAACAGTTCGCTACGAGGGATCTCGATGCTGAAATTCTGCTCCAGATTAAAAACAATGTCCAGAAAGTCAATAGATTCAGCTCCCAGATCACCAACCAACGTGGCACCTGTGGTTACTTCATCGTCGTCACACGCGAGTGCTTCGATCAGGATTTCCTTGACGGAATCGAAGATTTCATCAGAAGTCGGCATTTGTGTTATACTCCCAAAAACCTACTCATATGTATTAAGTGTGAAGGCAACACGGGCGTTGTCATCACGGTAAATCGTGTCTCGTTAACTATCAAACGACTGGTTCAGCACATCTTCGGCCTGGTCATAAAGCAAAGCAAACTGCTGTCGCAGTTTCCTCACAGCGTATGCATCCAAACTGGCCCTGTCAGGCTTACGGTCCTTGATATTAAAACGTTCAAGCAACAGTTTACTTGAGACGGCGGTATTGCCATCCACTTCACCGGTTGCTTTCAGCGTTGTCGTTGTTTCGTCCTGTTTGAGGATGGTAGCTCGGATCGTCAAGGTTTGTCCCGGTGACACAAAGCCCGCATACTTCGTATTGCGAGCCTCTTTCATGATGATCATTGAGTGAGCAAAATCCTCGCTTTCACGAACTAACCAGGCACTGGACTGGAAGAGGCCTTCTAGCATCAGTACGCCTGGCATTACAGGAAATCTTGGAAAGTGATCTTTAAGATATTCCTCAGCAATGGAGAGTGTCTTGATAGCAGTAATATCCGAACCCTTATTTAGTTCGAGGATTTTATCTATCAAGATAAACTGCATGGTTTAACTGGTTCGTTAGGGATTGGACTTATCAATAAACTGGTTGTTCCGTGCTAATTAAATTAACCACTTCACGACCAATCTTAAATATAGTATTGCACTTTGAATCGCTCAACCGACGAAACCGTTTACCGGGAGACCAATTCAAACTCTTCTACTCTGCCGAACGGTCGTCAAAATAGGCGCATTGTAAAAGCTTCCTTTGTTATCGTCGCTGGAAATGGGGTAGCTTTCAAGTTGTTAGCTGTGAGTCGTCGCTTTTTGAGCATTCCTAGTCCAAAATGTAGGGTCGTAACGAGTGTGACGAATGCGTCAGTTCCCAGATCGCTTCCATCCTCGTTTTAGCGAAAAAAACGACCGAGGTTCCTGTGAATCCCTCCGGTCGTTCATTTTTTAGCGAGTAGTCCAACTTACACTCAGACAGTCAAGCCTTGCCTTACCCTTTCGCTGCATCCAGAGCTTCCTGAATGGCTGGTTTTGGCTGTGCACCTACAAGTTGTGACTGAACTTCGCCACCCTTAAAGATCATGAGCGTTGGAATGCTACTCACGCCGTACTGCTGAGCCAGTTCACCGGCTTCATCAATGTTTACTTTCACCACTTTAACGCTACCGGCATTTTCATCAGCGAGTTCGTCAATCATTGGGGCAATCTGGCGGCATGGTCCACACCACTGAGCCCAGAAATCGACCAATACAGGTTCACCTGCTTGTAATACTTCAGCGTCAAAATTGTCTGTTGTTACTTCCAAAGCGTTGCTCATTTTGGAAACCTAACTCCTAAAGATTGTGTGTGAGTGACGAGTGGCGGTTTAGCGAAAGATGCTATCCGCTTTACACGATTGTATTAAATTCTTTGTCTGTGTAAATCAGTTTGAGGTTCTGAATATTAATTGCCGTAGGCAATTGTCAGCCCGATGATGCCACCAATGACCAGTACTGCGATGGCGATACCCCAATAGAGAAAGACGCGTTCTACTTTTTCTGCGCGACGTTCAGCTTGTTCGGCTTTCCTTGTTTTTGCCTCGATACTATTTCGTTCCAGCAGTTCAAAAGATACGTTGCAATGAGGACAGATAGCTTCCTCGTGAAGTAAGTCTCGGGTCACCACTAAGACATGGCCGTTGGGACAAGCGATATGTAGTTCATCACAATTCGCATTATCGTTGTCAAAGTCAGGAGTTTCTGTTTCGCCAT
>Ga0209404_10000417_pt1 | contig 33057 bp, 22 predicted proteins | sample TroAtlMetagenome_2_FD_187447 | JGI IMG/M metagenome (GOLD analysis project Ga0209404, IMG submission 187447) | Marine eukaryotic phytoplankton communities from Atlantic Ocean - Tropical Atlantic ANT8 Metagenome (SPAdes) (version 2) | ecosystem: Environmental > Aquatic > Marine > Oceanic...
AGGGTCAGGGCGTCCCTCGGCTGCAATTCTGCGGACGTACCAATGGAGGCGGTGAAGAGGCTCATTTCGTCTAAAGCGGATATTGTAGTCATACCCCTGCAGGACGTTTTGGGGCTCGGCAGCTCTGCAAGGATCAACACCCCGGGACTAGTCAGCAAGAGAAATTGGTCGTGGATGGCTCCCGAGCATTGGGAATCCCACCATTCATGGGCATGGCTTTCCGAATCGGTGAAATCCTCTGGCCGTCTGCCATGGTACAATGGCCGAGAATCTAGTCATGGGCATTGATATCGGCGGCTCTTCCGTAAAAGGGGGAATTGTCGATGTCAATGCTGGGCGTGTCATTGGCCAAAGATGCACCATTGAGCATCAACCTCTGCCACGACTTGCAAGAATAACTGAGTCCATAAGGGCCATCATCCATGAGGCTCAATACGAGGGCACAGAGATAGGAGTGGGTTTCCCTGGGGTGGTATCCGATTACGAGGTGATCAATGGCCCTAACATGGGCGATGACATCAGGCACGGATCCCTCGTCGACTCATTATCCGGAAACGGGCTGTCGTCCACATTGCTGAATGACGCCGACTCAGCCCTCTACCATGCAATCCGGAATCACAAGAAATACTCGGGAACGGAAACAATCCTCCTCGTAACAATAGGGACTTCCCTCGGTACAGCCGTATCGCAAGGAGGACGCCTACTCAGGAATATCGAGCTTGGCAGACTGTTGAATGAGAATGGCACCCACATAGATCAGACGGCGAGTGTAAGGGCTCTAAGGGAGAATGGCATGGATATGAGTAGTTGGGCGAACAACCTCTCATCAGCCATCAAGAGAATAGCCTCATGCGTATCCCCTGAAATCATACTCCTCGGCGGAGGAATCACTGAGAAACCAGACTCTTGGTTCGGCATGGTTGATGTAGGGCAGATTGTAAAATTGGCACCGGATTCCAACCATGCTGGGCTCATAGGGGCAGCATGCTGGCACCATGACTCCAAAAATGGCGTACTGAGAATAAATCCTGTTTAAATGAGAAAAATCACACTAACATAATGTTACCAATTCAGTTAATATTGTACTAAGTTGCCCCAAACGCATGGACAACAAAATTCTGTCCCTCTTGCTAAGCATGCTGATGGTCTCTATGGCCGCTGCAGGATGTCTCGGCGGAGATGATGATGACACGACAACGACCGACGTAGACGGATGCACGGATAGCACTGCTACGAATTACAACCCCGATGCGACGGTGGACGACGGTACATGCGCATTCCCGCCAGTGGCAGGATGCATGGACTCAGAGGCCAGCAACTATGACGCAGCAGCAGTCGAAGAAGACGGCTCATGCACATACAGTCTGACTGTATGGCACTCATACGCGCTAGACTCGACTGAGGAGGAGGCATTCAACAACGTCATAGCGGCGTTCGAGGCTTCACATGCCAATTATGACCTCGACGTGCAATACGTGCCATTCGATGATCTGAAGCCGCAGTACGTCACTGCAGCACAGGCCGGCGAGGCGCCAGACGTATTCCGACTTCAGAACGATGCGTTGGGAGAAGTCGCTGCCAACAACGTCGGCGGCGTTTCCATAATCGAGGACCTTGCTCCTTACATGACTCCAGCAGAGCTGGCAGCATATGGAACGTCGATGTCAGGTGTCACAGTCAACGGAGAGATACTCGGGCTACCACAGTCCGGGGACTCCCTAGCACTGTACTACAACAAGGACGTACTCGACACAGTTGGTGTTGATTACGGTAACATCAGCAACTGGACTTTCACCGAGTTCTACACCGCTGCTGTCACTGTCAGCATGGCCTCTGAGAATCACTGGGGCCTTTGCTTCCCTTACAAGGCTGCATACCAGTTCTGGCCATGGCTTACCGGCTACGGTGGATCGATCTTCGATGACTCCGGCAACCCCACAATAAACAGCGCTAGCACCGTCTCGGCGATCCAGACGATCCAGTTGGCTCTCTACGGACAGCCAGCAGGCGGCACAGGGGTCCTGCCCGATGGCAGCTCACCAGCCGTTCTCAAGGCCGGCTGCGACTGGGGCAACATGGAAGACATGTTCAAGGATAACGAAGTAGCCTTCATCATCCAAGGACCATGGGCGTATGGCGGCATCGAGGCTTCCAACGTTAACTTCGGCCACACAGTGATGCCACTCTCTGTACTTGAGATACCATTCAGTCCATTCGTGGGCATGAAGGGATGGTCTGTATCGTCCGGCTCGGACTCCAAGGCCGCCGCAGTGACTCTGACGAAGTACCTCTCAGGATATGACAGCCAGGTCGAATTCGCAAAGACCGCGAAACTCCTCCCGGTCATGTCCTCCGTGCTAGATCACCCAGATGTGGCCAGTGACTCCGTAGTCGCGGGCTTCGGCGCTCAGATGGCCAGAGGCTTCGGCGCTCCTGCATACGCAGCCATGGGATCCGTATGGGGCCCTGTGGACTCAATGCTCGCAGATGTCTTCGACAACGGGATGGCTCCAGCTGACGCAGCTCGAAAGGCGCAGGCCGCCATAGAGAAGGCACTCGGAATACCATTGACGGTCGATGACGACGCCGATGACGATGGGTTCTCCATCGACGGCGCTGACGCAGACTGCAACGACAATGACGCCACTGTCTACCCCGGTGCCGACGACCCAGAGGGCGATGGCATCGATCAGAACTGCGATGGCATCGACGGTGTCGACGTCTCGGTTACCGTGACTCTGATGGTTCACACCGATGATAGCATGATCACTGCAGTGGACTTCAAAGGCGCTTACGCCGGTTGGTCTCTTTCTGCCGGTACTCAGAACGGCATGATGTGGTCCGTTGACATCACTGTCAACCCAGGCACTTACGAGTGGGGTGCACAGGATCAGGATGGAACCTGGCTCGGAACGATGGGCGAGGACGCTGACGGCAATGTCGCAGAGTGCACAGACGACACTGGCGCTGGCGCGAACTGCACGTTCACTGTCGCAGCAGATGGAACGGTCACCGGGATCATGAAGATTCACAAGATGGCCATGTCCTCTGCATAAGCCAGCTGAGTAATCTGGAATAACTGAGGTAAAACGCAACAAGGAGTGAGGGCGATGAGGGGTCGGACGGCGGGAATAACCGCCGCTACCCTTCTCGCTCTCCTCCTACTATCTTCTACTACAGCTCAGGCTACTCCACTCCCTGTCTCTGAGGTATCCATAGATGGCGATGTGGATCTGAACAATAGGGTCAGATACGCCTTCCAGACAGTGCCTGAGTCTGCGAAGTACGATATCTACTACAGCGATGAGTCGTTCAACAATCTGACAGAGATAGTCCCTACGGCTTCCTCAGTTGCCGGTTTCCCTGATGCATGGATATTCGTCTCTGAAGATCCGGCCGACGACCCCTCGATACAAGAGACTCTCAAGTTCTTCCGATGCTGGTGGTCCTTGACGACCATCCCCGAGGATCTCGCCACAGATTTCCAGATCGAGGAGGATTGGTTCGAGCCGACCTTTTCAACAGGCATGCCGGTGATACCCCCCGGTGCGATATCTGTTGTCTGCGATCTCCCAGGGATAGTCCGGGGCCAGGAGGTATATGTGGCGACAGTGGCAATCGGCGAAGACGGCTCATCGGCAGAAGAAGGCCTCGCAGTCCTATCGGCGATAACCACCGCTGAGTCTGAAAGGCCGCCAGATCCAGATATGACTCCAGTTTACATCGCTATCGGAGTCATCGTAGGGGGTCTTTGCCTCACGGCTCTAGTGCTCTACTTCCTTTCCCCAAGTCGACGAGAGAGAAGTGGCTACCTATTCATATTGCCTGCAATTCTGCTCTTGGCCACACTCACATTCTACCCAGTTGGCTATGGTATCTATCTCTCGTTTACGGACGAATCTGCTGAAAATTACGGTGAAGGGGAATTCGTCGGTCTAGACAACTACGAGCTCCTATTCTCGGATGAGAGGGATTACGACGGCGATGGCGACCCTGGTTTCTGGCGTACATTCACGTTCACCCTCATTTGGACCTTCGGCTGCGTGATTATGCATATGCTGCTGGGCGTTCTTTTCGCCATGCTTCTTGAAAGCGGCATAATTGGGAAGGTCGCTTGGCGTACGATACTCCTGATTCCATGGGCTGTGCCAGGATATATCTCAGTGATAATGTGGAGAGGAATGCTCAACAGGTTCGGTTGGGTCAATGGGATCCTCACTTCTGATATTGACTATCTGGGGCTTGATAGCTGGGCTAAATTCTCCGTTATATTCGTCAATATCTGGATGGGTTTCTCCTTCATGACGATGACTACGTCTGGAGCATTGGCAGGCATTCCCAGAGATATGTACGAGGCAGCCAATATAGACGGTGTCGGACGATATCATCGTTTCAGACACCTCACGCTACCGCAACTAATGCCCGCACTGGTTCCTCTTTCCCTGCTGGGTATGATCTGGACCTTCAATCTCTTTCATGTCATCTTCCTGATGACTGGCGGTGGCCCAGATAGGTTCTACGGGGAGCCCGGTGTCACAGACATACTCGTCACTTTCGTGTACGATGTCGCATTCATAGACGGCGAGTACGGACTAGGGGCAGCATGGTCAGTCATAATTTTCCTGATGCTCATCGTCTTTAGTACAGCATATCTCTTAGTGACAAAGGCAGGCGAGGTGGACGGATGAAAGACAATCTCGCTGTTCGTTGGTGGACTCCCGTCAGTCTCCGTGCCGTCGTATCATTCGGATGGATAAGCCTCATGATAGCACTCTTCATGTGTGCAGTATCTTGGATGAGGGGGGATGATTCCGGACTAACAACCGCATTCATGGTGGTAATCGCGAATTCGGTCATTGTCTTCATACTCCCCGAGGACGTCCCTGCCCGTCCAGTACCTGAGAAATTCGCACTCTTCCTCGTATCGGGCGTCTCTATGACTGTTCTTTCACTCTCGTACATTCTCCACAGGGCCGACTCTTCCGTCGGTCTAACCTTGGTCGACTATTGGACTGCTGCGCCCTCCATGCTGGTCGGTGCAGCTGCAGTCATCGCTGCATCTCGGTCTTCAAGGTGGTTCATGGGTAAAGCATCAACTGAAGAGGCCCTAAATGGTCTTGCAAGATCGAGGAGGCATTCAGGCGCAATAATTCAGACTGCCAAGCAAATCGTGCTGATACATTTGGGAATATTCGCAATACTTCCACCGCTGTGGACAGTCATGCTATCTCTGTCACCTGGAAATTCTCTGAGTATGGATTTCAGTATCTCGACCGCCACTCTGGAGCATTATGAGAAGATGTGGGGATCCGAGAGATTCTGGGGGTGGTTTTGGAACTCGATCATAGTCTCGGTCGCGACCACAATCTTCGGTTTAACAATCGCATTCCCTGCCGCATATGGTTTCTCGAGATATCGATTCTATGGACGAAAAATAGGCCTGTTCATGTTTTTGATCGTCCAGATGTTTCCCGGCGCGCTGATCCTCGTCCCGTATTTCATCGTCATGAAGGGGCTCGGACTCCTCAACACGTACGCCGGGCTCGTCGTTGCCTACTCTGTAACCGCCCTCCCGCTCTGTGTCTGGCTGATGAAGGGATTCTTCGACACCATACCAAGGGAGCTCGAAGAAGCAGCCAGAGTAGATGGCTGCTCACAGATGCAGATATTCTCTCGAATAATATTCCCGCTGTCTCTTCCGGCCGTAGCCGTTACCTGTCTCTTCTCTTTCCTCGCCGCATGGAACGAGTATCTCCTTGCATTGACTTTCCTGTCGGATACAGACAGATACACGCTGCCCGTGGGCCTCGCCTCCATGGTATCTTCAGCCCAGGCCGGCGATTCTTATTGGGGCGATTTCGCCGCAGCCTCGATTCTGATAAGCATCCCCGTAGTGCTCTTATTCATCACATTCCAGAGATATCTCGTCGACGGTATGGTCGCGGGTGCAGTGAAGGGGTGATTGTGTATGGCAGAAGTGGGATTCGACGGTGTGTGGAAAGAATATGATAGCGATAGCGTGGCAGTCAAGGATTTGACGATTCATGTTGAAACCGGGGAGTTCGTAGTTCTAGTCGGCCCGTCTGGATGCGGTAAGACGACATCCTTGAGAATGCTCGCCGGCCTTGAAGAAATCACTGAAGGAACCATATCGATTGACGGGGTTGTTGTGAATGACCTTCCCCCGAAGGCCAGAGGTATTGGAATGGTATTCCAGTCATATGCTCTGTACCCCCACATGAATGTAGAGCGAAACCTCTCCTTCGGCCTCAGAATGCAAAAAGGCGCCGAACGTCTTGGTAAGGAAGAGATAGACAGCAGAGTCTCAGATGCAGCCGAACTACTGGGCTTGACAGAATATCTTGATCGCCTCCCGAAGAACCTCTCTGGCGGGCAGAGGCAACGTGTAGCATTGGGAAGGGCACTGGTCAGACAGCCCGAGGTACTCCTAATGGACGAGCCACTGTCAAATCTAGATGCGAAGCTCAGAAATCAGATGCGAATAGAGCTACGTCGCCTTCACGAGGAGCTGGGAACAACTACGATTTACGTAACCCACGATCAAGTCGAGGCGATGACCCTTGCAGATCGAATAGTCATAATGAACGAAGGGAGAATGCAGCAGTTCTCGACTCCTCTTGAGGCATATCACCATCCATCAAACACTTTTGTCGCATCATTCCTAGGCACCCCTCCGATGAATCTAGTTGAAGGAAATATGTCTGATGGAGCCTTCTTGGCTACAGGTGCGGATGTCGGAGAAAAACCATTCACGATGAAAATGCCATCGCATTACTCTTCATATGAGGGCGATTGCACTCTCGGCTTCCGCCCAGAGAACACCGCATTAAAAATCGGGGATAAGGATGGAAATTTCAAAATCGCCGGTTTCGAGTCACTGGGATCCGAGACAATCGTCCATCTAGATCATGGAAGCATCAGGATTTCTGCAGTATGGCACAGACCTGGGCCTGAGGCAAATCGTCAGATAATGGATAGAACATCTAATGTCGGAGTAGAGATCGACGAATCCGACATCAGGCTATTCGACTCTGAAGGCAATGCCGTAAACGGGGCATGAGGGAGACTCATGGGCCATGATCGCTGGGATTCAGCGGTTGTTTACCAGATCTATTGGCGCTCTTTCATGGATTCCAATCAAGATGGAATTGGTGATATCGAAGGTTTGAGATCGCGTATCGACCACATACACCAACTCGGTATCGACGCCATCTGGCTAAATCCAACATACCCCTCGCCTCAAGGGGACCACGGCTACGATGTCTCAGATTATTTTGACGTTGAACCAATGTTCGGCTCGTTAGAAGAATTCGATCGAATGGTTGATGATTTCCACCAACGAGGGATAATGGTCCTCATGGACATAGTTCCAAACCATGTTTCATCTCAGCATGAATGGTTTCAGTCGGCATTGAGCGAAGGTGCTGGAAATCCAGGTGAAGAGCGTTTCATCATCAGGGAGGGCACTGGCCCGGGAGGGGTCAATCCGCCTAACGATTGGGTCAGCATTTTCGGTGGCCCGTCATGGTCCCCATTCCCCTCATCAGGGAGACCCCTGCAGAGATGGTACCTCCATATGTTTGATCCGTGCCAGCCTGACTTGAATTGGCATCACACGGATGTGCATGAGAGATTTGAGAATATACTCAGGTTTTGGCTTGACAGGGGTGTAGATGGATTCAGGATTGACGTGGCGCACGGACTCTTCAAGGCACCTGGATTGCCCAATCGATCCGGATTCGGTGACAATTGGTCGGCTTGCTGGGATCAGCCAGAAGTTCACGATATTTATCGGAAATGGAGGGAAATTGTAGATGAATATGAACCCAGCAGGTTCCTCATCGGCGAGATACATACGGCAACACGGGAACGCCTCCTAGAGTATCTCCGAGCCGACCAACTCCATGCTGCTTTTGATTTCTCATTCCTTCACCAAGATTGGTCTAGCGATGGATTCAGAGATAGAATAGGTGCCAATCTTGACTTATGGAAAGACACAGGATGCCTCCCAGTATGGACTCTATCCAATCACGATGAAATCAGACATTGGTCACGTTATGCGCCCCTACTTGCGGACGGACTCCCAGATGGCCAAGTAGCGAGTATCCGTTACAAATCTCTTCTTGCTCTAATTATGGCATTACCTGGGAGAATATTTCTCTACAATGGAGAAGAACTAGCCCTCCCTCAGGCCGATGTTCCAGATGAAGATAGACAGGATCCAGCATTCTTCCGCCAAACACCAGAATCGAGCTATAAGGGCAGGGACGGATGCAGAGTTCCTATGCCGTGGGATGCAGACTCTCCAAATGCTGGATTCACCAATTCCAAGCCATGGCTTCCGATGCCCGAAGGGTGGCATGATTATTCAGTATCAATCCAGCATGACAATCCCAACTCCATGCTGAATTACTACTGTAGCATGATTCAACATAGGAGAACCGAAAATTGGATGAAATCTGATTCTATTGTTGAGGTCGAATCATCATCTGGCATACTTTCGTTTGTCAAGAAAAGTGAAAATAAACGGGTCCGAGTGTTGATGAATTTCAGCGATTCAGATTTTCGTTTTGATAATGGTAATGCTATCATGAGAACATCTGATTCAGATATATCGGACCCATTTTTGAGACCCGGAGAACTTGCATACATTGAGATTTAGCGAGATAATAATAATCTCAAAATCAATCTTCCATGAATGGATATGTCCAATCATGTGGCGTTTTCAAGGTTCTCTTTATGGATCGGGGTGATATCCATCTTAGCAGATTCAATGGCCCGCCTGCTTTGTCGTTCGTGCCGCTAGCCCTGGCGCCCCCGAACGGCTGTTGAGCCACAACTGCGCCAGTTGGCTTATCATTGATGTAGAAGTTGCCCGCGGAGAATCTGAGTCTTTTGAGCGCAATATCCACATGCTCCTCATTTGAAGCAAAAATCGACCCCGTCAATGCATACGGAGAGCCCGTATCACATGTTTCGAGAATATCCAAGAATCGATCATCGTCATACACATTCACAGTAAGGACTGGACCAAATATCTCTTCGACCATGGTTTCGGATCGAGGGTCCTCCGTTACGATGATGGTTGGTTCGATAAACCACCCAGTGCTATCGTCTGAACCCCCTCCAACGAACACATCGCAAGTCTCCCTATCTCGAGCTCTATCGATGTACCCTGAAATCTTATCAAAGGCTCGTTGATCGATAACCGCAGTCATGAAATTCGTGAAATCATTGGCATCCCCCATTTTGATTTTCGCTATCTCCTTCGCAAGTGGATCGGCTATCCTCGCCCACACAGATGACGGGATGTACGCCCGACTTGCTGCAGAGCATTTCTGGCCTTGATATTCGAAAGCCCCTCTAAGGAGAGCAACGATTAGCCCCTTTTCGTCACATTCTGGGTGGGCTACGATGAAGTCCTTTCCACCCGTCTCTCCGACGATTCTTGGATACGAACGAAGGCCATCCAATGATTCCCCGATCTTCTTCCAGAGTCCTTGGAATGTGGAAGTCGAACCTGTAAAGTGTAGGCCAGCGAAGTCAGGGTTTGAGAGCGCTACACGAGAAATCGTTGGGCCCGAAGAGGGCACGAAATTAATCACACCAGGAGGAAGACCAGCCTCCATCATCAACCTCATCAGAACATAGTTGGAGTGGTACGAATTCCTGCTAGGCTTCCAAACAGATGTGCATCCAACAATCGCAGGGGCACTTGGAAGGTTAGCAGCTATGCTGGAGAAGTTGAATGGCGTGATGGCGAGAACGAACCCCTCTAACGGTCTAATCTCAGTTGAATTTACCACTCCATCGGGCGATACGAGTGGTTGTAGCTGATCATGAAAACCTCTCGCATAGTGACAATTGAAACGCCAGAAATCAATAAGCTCGCACGCAGCATCAATCTCCGCCTGAAATGCGGTTTTTGACTGATTAAGCATTGTTGATGCATTGGACTTCATCCTCCAAGAGCCCGCAAGAAGATCTGCACAGCGTTCGAATATCTCGCATCGAGCCTCAAGACCCATTTCTATCCATTTTTGCTGAGCAGATACAGCCGCATCACACGCATCTGCAATTTCTTTTTCGCCAGCTATGTGGACCTCGGCCAATACGTGCCCATGATTGTGAGGGACGACTTGCTTGACGATATTCCCTGTCCTGACCTCTTTGCCTCCTATGATGCAAGGTATCTCTACTACTTCGCTAAGTTGGCGCTGTAACTCTGCTTTCAGCATACTTCGCTCGGGACTCCCCTGTGCGTAGGAGAGGATCGGCTCATTGTCAGGATGGGCTGTCATGAGCGTCAGGGGCAACTGCTCATCTAACATCGTTGCGCAGGAGGGGAAAATTTCGGAACTGCTCGCAACCTATGCCTCAATTCTCCTGTTAGCCAGCGCGCCTGCTCCAATAATCGCTGTGAGTGCAACTACGAGTCCGAATCCTGGTAGCCCGCTATCCCCTTCGGCGTCTATAGGCGTCAGGTCAAGAAGATCGCAAATTCCATCACTGTCCGAGTCGGGTGGTGTTGAATCTGAATCATTGGGGTCGTACTCGCAATCTCTTTCTTCAGAATCGCTCCATCCGTCGCCATCATCGTCGTCATCAGCGATATCGCCAATTCCATCGCCGTCTGTGTCCCTCCAATCAGAAGAGTCGAGAGGGAAGTCGTCCATTTCGTTGACGAAACCATCCCCGTCCATGTCGGAATCCATATCATTGCATATCGAATCTAGATCCAAGTCTGCTGGTAGACTATCCGGCGACTTTGAGTCCGAATCACAAGCAACCTCATCCGCATCAGGCCAGCCGTCATTGTCATCGTCTAGATCGCTATTATCCCCTGTGCCATCTTGGTCCCAATCTGAATTCTCGGTAGAATCTAGGGGAAATGCATCTTCTATGTCATCGTATCCATCGCCATCATCATCATTGTCCTCTCCGTCGCAGAGACCATCAGAGTCTGAATCAATCGGGACACTCGTCTCGATATCAGCCTCGGATTCGCATTTTATTTCGTCTTCATCAGACCACCCATCTCCGTCATCATCTAGATCAGCTGTCAGGGTTGTTGTGCATGATTCGAGGATGAAATCGGGAAGTCCGTCTTGATCCGTGTCAAGGAAGGCGCAAGGGTCGTTAGGAAACCCGTCCTCTGAATCATTGACCCCATCGTTGTCAATGTCTTGGTCCATGTAGTCGCAGACTCCGTCCGAGTCCTCGTCCTGAGGGATGCTGGTCGGGTCGAATGGATCGGAGTTGCATGCTATTTCCTCTACATCACTAATCCCGTCTCCGGGATAGAAGCCTTCACCACAATTAGCGGCATCTTCACAGGTATCGTCATCCGGATCTGCATTGTCTCCGACGCCGTCCCCATCCGAATCGTAACTTTCGTTTGGATCGCTGGGGTATGCATCATCCAGATCTGGAATCCCGTCGCCATCATCGTCCGGATCGGTGTTATCCCCTATACCGTCGCCATCAGAGTCCTCCCACTCTAGTGGGTTGCTCGGGAAGATATCATTCACGTCATTCACTCCATCTCCATCAGTATCTGTATCGATGTAGTCGCATGTGCCGTCGCCATCCATGTCATCAGGCACTGAAGAAATGCTCTCACCATCGGTGCCGCAATCCTCCTCATCCGAATTCGACCATCCGTCCCCGTCTTTGTCATCATCAAGTGCATCGCATACGCCATCTGAGTCCATATCCGGTGGGAGATCACTACTTATTTTCGGGTCGCTTCCACAGAGTAATTCATCCTCATCTGAAACTCCGTCATTGTCATCATCTGAGTCGGAGAGATCCGGAACTCCGTCCCCATCTGTATCGCCCCCTTCTTCTATATCGCATATCCCGTTTCCATCACTATCGGATGGAACTGATGCTCCATCAAGAGGGTCCGTCCCGCAGTCTGCCTCGTCGGAGTCAGTCCAGCCGTCATTATCGTCATCGTAATCTTCCACCAGGGCCGTACCTCCTGTGAACGTAATATTGTCAACATAGATCGCTTCTGTCGCGGCATTAGACTGGAGCATGAATTTCAGGCTCCCAGCGCCCGCGCTGGTTAGATCAACCACATACGTAGTCCAGGTTCCAAGAAGGGAGGTGTGTGCTGTATCGATATCATCGCCTGTCGTATTCAGTATTTCGATTTCCGAGTTAGCGCCGTCGAACCAGATTACAATTTTATCAGCCGTTTCCCAGTTTGTATGCTGACCACTCTGAAGTTTTTGTTGGACATATAGGTCGAACTCTACGGAATCAGCATCCACGATATCAAGCTCTAAAGTGGCTATCCCGTCTACATCGGACATTTCGTAGCCTTTATCGCCATCGATAAAACTACCAACGGTCCCTGTGTAATCTACTACGCCAAAGAAATCACCATCTGTCAGCCCATTGCTTCCCGTGGACTCATAGTACAGTTGGAAACCCATTTCAGAACCAGTCGTGACATTGTGGGAAACATGCGACTCTCCTGCGTTATTCCAGAGATATCGATCGACACTTGAGTCTCCTGTATCGATGTATATGGTCCCGTTAAGAGGATCTTCAAAAGAGGTATGAGCTAGGATTCCGTTACTTGTACAGCCTGAAGATACTTCATCAGGGAGCCCATCGTTATCGGTATCTGAATTGGCACATGGGTCATTTGGAAACGCATCCACTGAATCATCGTAGCCATCACCATCAGTATCAGTCGCCTGTACCATCGGAGACATGGATAGAATGATCAAGAGAGTAGCGGTGATTGCTGGGATGTGCCGGCCCATGTCAATCATGAGGGGTCGATAGCACATGAAAGTGACCTATGTACATGGCACAGGATTTAGGACCCTTTCCACCCAATAGTGTCATGGAGAGCAAGCAGACAGCATACAACGTCCTAGACGCCGTCGAAGCTTCGGGAAGACATTACGCGACATCATTGCCCATGATTGCCAGCGAGAATATACTCAGCCCACTGGTGGCTAGGGCAGTTTCCTCGGACTTGCATGGGCGATATGCCGAGGGGCTACCTGGTAAGAGATACTACCAAGGATGCGACGACTTTGATACGATTGAATCACTAGGAATAGAATCTGCCAAGAGGGTGTTCAATTCAAAATTCGTGAATATCCAGTCTATTTCAGGAACGGTATCAAACATTGCCGCTTTGAAAGCTCTATCCAAACCAGGCCAGTCGATAACTGCAGTTTCCACAGCAGATGGAGGGCATATCTCCCACGCAAATATGGGTGCAGTCGGGGTCAGAGGGCTCGATCTCCATACATATCCGTGGAATGTGGAGAGGATGGAACCGGATATTGATGCTGCTGCAAAGCTCATCAGAGAGATCGAGCCGAGTGTTGCGCTATTCGGCCAATCCGTTTTCCTATTCCCGACCCCTCTCGAGGAATTATCCGACGCCGCACACGAGGTGGGTGCCTCTGTGATGTATGATGCGGCGCACGTGCTCGGGCTCGTCGCAGGGGGCGTCTTCCAGGACCCCCTTCGAGAAGGGGCGGATGTCGTGACTGGCTCAAGTCACAAGACATTCCCAGGTCCACAGGGAGGTTTTTTGATATCTGATAGCGATGATCCGAAGATGCACAGGAGGCTGAATAATGCCGTGTTCCCGGGAACGTGCTCATCGTACCATCTTCACCATGTGGCTGGGAAAGCTGTTGCTCTTGCCGAGTTCGAGGCATTCGGAAAGGACTACGCAAGAGACATCGTAAGAAATGCCAAGGCATTGGCCGAATCTCTCGCAGAGCGTGGTTTTGATGTTCTTGCAGAGGAGAGGGGCTATACAGCGAGCCATCAGGTACTGACTAGACATGGAGACAAAGATTCTGGTGCAGGTAGGGATGCTGCTCAGATGCTTGAAAAGGCAGGCATAATCACCAACATGAATATGCTCCCGGGCGATACTAAGGCCCTATCTCCATCCGGGCTTCGCCTAGGGGTCCCCGAACTTACGCGTGTGGGGATGGGTGTCGATCAAATGGACCAAGTTGCGCATTTCTTCCAGCGAGCATTGATCGACGGCCACGATCTAAATTCAGTGAAGGCGGATGTCGAGTTGTTCAAAGATGATTATACAACCGTCCAATATTGCTTCGAGCCCGGCCAAGCATATCCTTGAGAAGAAGGACATGTTGATGCATCGTCAATGCAGGGGCGTCATGTGAGCCGGCACGCCTCAATGGCCATATTGGTCACATTCATGTTATTCTCAGTCCCCATCTCTGGATGTTTAGGATTCATGGAATCCGATTCCGCCCCTTCTGGTCAAGACGACCCTTGCGACACCGCACCAGACTCTGAAGATTGTCTGAAACTCGAACCAAGGCCCCAAGATTGCTCAGTCATAGAGATATTCGATGGAGGAATATGCAGGGATCTGAATGCGCCCGATGAATTGGATTACGGTATAACTTCGACTAAATTCTATGTCGGCATCGAAATCGACCCATACACTCCTTCATTCATAGGCGATGGACCTGATGTATGGCTAGTCTCCCCTAACCTGCCCGAAGGCCTGATCCTAGATTCAGAAACAGGAGTATTGTCCGGTATCCCCTTTGAATCTGGAGTCTCAACACACACAATAGTGGCTTCAAACCCAGCCGGATCTTCATCGATCGACATATTCCTTGAGATAACGATTGAACCACCGAGCGATCTTCAATACGATCTATCCGAGTTAGTCTGTATATCTGGCCAGCAGTGCCATCTCCCACCTCCCGATGTGACTGGCGCCCAACCCATGCAATGGACATCGCAACCCCCTCTTCCCGAGGGATTCTCTTTCGATGATTCCGGTTCCATAACTGGGTCATCGACTATTCAGGCCTCTACTAATCATGTGATTAGGGCCTCAAATGAGGCAGGAAACTCATCCACCACTGTCATGATAACTATCGTTCCAACTACTCCTGTAGATTTCGCATATCCCGACTCCCCAATCGAATATGCTGTTGGTGATTTGATCGAGATAGTACCTCATCCCAATCCCGGGGAGGGCATCGAGTGGAGCGTTACCCCGATGTTACCCGAAGGAATTCATATCGATAGTGAGGGAGTTGTTAGGGGGAATGCCAATACGACTTTCGATTGGTCGCAGTACAAAATCACGGCTTCCAACTCACAGGGGTCGTCCCAAGGCATAATTCTAATCAGAGTCACAGATGTAGCGCCCACATCAATAGGTTACCCAGAATCCAATCTTATCTTGAGGGTAGGGGTTCCTATGGAGGGCATGTCCCCTACGACTCTGAGTGTGGTCGATCATTGGTCCATTGAGCCAAATCCGCCTCCGGGAATCAGCATCAATTCACTTACGGGGGAGATATCGGGAACTCCTGCAAGTGTATCCGACTCGAGGGAGTACACTGTAACTGCATCCAATTCAGGTGGCTCAACGAGTGCTACGATTTACATCGAGGTGAAGATACCGCCTCCATCAGGCATACAATGGCCTTCCTTCGAGATACCCCTTCGAGTCAATACCCAGGTTTCCATAACCCCCTCCAACGCAGGCCCTATCGTCGAATCATGGGAATCAGATCCCCCTCTCCCCGATGGCTTGCAATTTCTTCCCAATGGAACGATAGAAGGCACGCCTATAGAGCGCCACCCCTGGACATTTCACTCTCTCTGGGCGAACAATTCCGGAGGCTCTTTGCAGCAACGAGTATGGCTGTCAGTCATCGATACTCAACAAGATCAGTCAGATCTTTCCTATGGAATAGGCTCCGTCGATTACCCCGGATACGCTTCATCGATACTTCCTGTAGGCCCCTATTCATTCCCCATAGCAGTTGCCGGGCCGGATGATTTCCCTGTGATATCAGGATCACACGTAGGACGTGGTAAGATGATAGGTTATGGGCACGAGTCATGGGTCGATCTGACTTCCAACGAGAATGCACTCGATTTTGCACTCAGGGCCGTCGAATGGGCATGCGGGGAGAACGCAGAAGTGGGATTAGCGACGGGTGCTGGATTCGACACATTCTCCGATGAGCTAGAGGCGGAGGGCCATTCAACAAGCAGCGCGCATCCAGACGATCTTTCCGAAGTCGATTGTTTGATAGCAGAATTCTGGAACGGATATGATTCAGGGGATAATGCAGCCATAGTTCAGTTTGTATCAGAGGGAGGCGGATTAATCATGGGCGGCCATTCGTGGTACTGGTCTTATTCCAATGATGACGTAGCCCATGAATACCCGGGAAATAGGATCGCCACCCACACAGGATTGCTCGTATCTTCTATCCATGGACAGGGAGGCGAGAATGTGAGATTTGACTGGGGCAATGACCCCTTGATGACGCCATGGAATGCCGCTCAATCTATCTTGGAACACTCCCATGGGGCGATTACGCTGAGCGATGAACAAGCAAGCACGATTGGAACATGCCTCAGTCCTCTGATCTCCTTTGTACCATATGATTATCCAGATTTCTGGTCAAGACTCCACCATGTAGTCAACTCCTCGGGTTGGACAATAATCGATGCACAATACGGCCATGAGTTTGGACAGGATCCTCTGGAGGACACATTACTGACGATAGAATCCGGAATCATATCTGTGATGCCCCCGAGCCTCATCCCCTCACATCCAAGTCACGCCGAATTCCCGGGCGTCATCCAGGCATCCTCGCCGCGGATACAGGAAAACATCACTTTCCACTCTAATCAGACAGGTCTGCCATCTCAGTTCGGTTACTCGCAGGCCCGTTCGATGATACTCCTTTCCACTGGCCTATACGCCCCACCTGGGGAGCAAGTCTTCGCCACAATGCCCTCTGATCTGATAGATTCAGGCGCAATGTTGCAAGTAGGGGTACACAGTGACACTCTTTGGCATAAATCCACGATTTACCGATTCCCCTCGATAGTTCGTTCATTCACGATAGAAAGTGCCAATATCTCAATTGCAAATGCATTTGGCGGTCCGATATATCTGGCAGTTCCCCCTGAAGGCCCCCTAGGCTCCACATGGATAAATTTCGATGGGGCGGTCAAGGCACCGAAATATGAGCACGGCGAGACCACATCTTCAGATTGGCAATCAATCAGGGACTACCCAGCACCCTGGGCCGAGGTGTCAAGCGACCAGTTTATCATGTCCGTTCCTTCGTCTGAGATTCGAACTCTCGACAATCCCGAGGATCTGATGGACTTCTGGGAACAGGCTTTGGAGATGGAACACGATCTGTATGGATTCACTCCATGGCCAAGAATCGAGCGAGCTGTCTTCGATGTCCAGATTTCAGCAGGATGGATGCACTCAGGATACCCATTCATGGCCCACTTGGCTTCTGCAAGCGGCGCAGTCGATCTTTCACACATGGAATCTGAAGGGGACTGGGGCATGTTTCATGAGCTGGGTCATAATCATCAGTGGATGCCCTCAACACTTCCTGGGACCACTGAAACTGGATGTAACTTTGCCAGTGTTTACCTGATGGAGGAACTCGTTGGCATCAGCGGCCATAGTGCTACCACTTCTGAACAGAGGCACCAGAGAATGACTAATTATTTCGGCAGTGGTGCTGATATTGACGACTGGTCAGTCTGGGTCGCATTAGACACATACCTGATCATCAAAGAGGAATGGGGTTGGGCGCCAATCACAGATGCGCTGACAGTTTACTACACCCTTCCTAATTCTGAGGTACCCTACACGGACCTAGAAGAATTCAATGCATGGGTGGTACACTTATCCGACACGTCGGGCTACAATCTAGCACCATATCACGAGGCATGGGGATTCCCACTCACGAATGAAACACATGATTCCCTACTTCACCTCCCTGTGTGGGTCGATGATCCCGTAAGGGGCAACTATGCCGTATTCGACTCCATCATACGCAATATGTCTGCGTCCTATGTCACGAGTACGTCTGCAAATTTGTTGTGGGACGTTTATGATAACGGGACCGATACCCAAATCACAGTTTATTACGGGGATTCTGACCATGGAGAATCTGAATCGTCATGGCCTTCCTCGGAATATCAGGGTACGGCACAGGTCGGCTCCGTAAGCATCTTGTTGGAAGATCTATCTCCCTCCACCACGTACCATGCAAGGATAAAGGCATCAAATTCCAATGGCCAAATATGGTTTGGACCAATCACTTGGACAACTTCCGGCTCATGACGCGTATTACTTGTTCAAGGCTGTAGTTAGGTGCAATTCGCTCATGGACTATTGATATCGGTATCCAGACAATCATGTGAATTACCGTGAATACAAATGAAACTTCGAGGGGGAATGAACTCCTTCCATACGATGCAACAAAGACGCCGAGTAACGCGAAGTGCCCCACATAGATGGTCAAACTCAGCCTTCCCGCCGGTTCCAACCTCCTCAGGAGTCCTTCTACAATCGTCTCTTCCGGATTTTCCTCCACCTTATCCAAGATCATTTGTAGAAGGATTACGAATGTCGCGCTAACAATGACGAACTCAGAGTTGGCTGGGAAAAATGTGAGGACCGCTTCGCCTTCGGTAAGAGCCCAAGTTTCATTCTGAGTGATGGATCTCAGCACAGTGTAGAATGTAAAGATCAAACCGATCAAGAATATTCGCTTCCTGGCCAACACATCCTCCCTCAAATCAGCAATCAGGCTACCTAGTATCGTATACGATAGCCAGGGTATGGCCGGATATGTGCCATTGAACAGAAGACGCTCAAACCACTCCGAGATTCCATCTGAGTGTATTCGAATACTCCATGACCATTCTGGACCAGAGTACCCCCCTAACATGGAGGGCGCTAGAATAAAGAGAATCATCAGAATCCCTCTTGAGAAAATTCCAACCTTCGATAATAGGGGCATCAATATCGCAGACACAGCAAACAGCGTTAGTATGCCGGGAGTTAGTATCTCGAATCTGCCTCCATGATTTTCGTGAAACAGTGCATTAACCATTATCTGACACAAGAATAGAATCGACACCCTCGGCGCCATCCACGCAATCCAATCGCTTCCTTCTCGCCCCTTTCTCTTCGCACTTGCATGAACCCCCCATCCCGACATTGTGACAAACAACGGAGCAGCCATCCCTCCCAGTGCCGCTGCTAGGAACGCTAGTGGGTGGTGACCGACATTGATTCCAGTTGGAGGTACCACTGCAGCAGTGTGAACTTGAACCATGAAAAGTATGGCTATGCCCTTCATCCAATCAATATGGCGTATGCGCCCCATCAGGGCTCGCCCTCCTCGGCCTCATTTCTGAGATCCTCGATAGTTGCGCCAGCATCGAGTCTCCATTGAACTTCGTCGCGACCCATCTTCTCGAACCCAAATCCATCTAGAACAATTTCTCCATGCTTGCCATCGTTTCGACCAGATGTCCTTTCACGAGCGTCTTCAACGGATCCATCGAACCGAGTACCTGCAAGGATGGCACCTTCAGGATCATCTCCGAACCTGTATCCTTCATCATCTATCAACATCGTCTTAGCCTTAGTTTTGGGCTTCCTGAGCATGCTGGCTCCTGCTAGCGCGAGAAAGACCGAAGCGATGATCGTCAGACCAAGTAGCATCTTCGCCCCGGGGGCTGAAAGTGGGTCATCTCTCAGATTCACGAATCCATCATCATCATCATCTTCTGGTGGCACCGGATCTATCGTGTCGTCCTCGACCTCTTCCTCTTCTTGGGTATCTGCCTCTACAGTACAACCAAATTCCTCGCCGTCCGGAATTCCGTCTTGATCAACGTCTTCTGAGATTATGGCAGCCGACTCAGGCCTCAGTACGCTAGCAGCAAACTCCCACTCATCGCCGTCCTTGATGCAGTCCCCATCAGTATCCTCATTCATCGGATCGCCCCCTAGTAGGAACTCCTTCCGATTATCAAGACCATCTTCATCAGGATCCAGAGACTGCTCCGAAAGAGCAGTCCCTGCTACACTCGCGCGATGACGATTCAGTCCATTGATTGATTCCCATAAGTCAGGAAGGGTATCTCCGTCGCTGTCAGTTCTTTCATCGACTCTGTTCCAGTCATTCTCGAATGAAGAGGTATAAATCGATGCGAAATCAGAATCCATAATCAGAATTCCATGTTCACGATTTCTCAGCATCGCACTTGAACCCCAATTGATACTCCCAACAAGGACTGTCTCTCCATCTACAATCATGCCTTTATTGTGCAGTTTTGTTATGGAGTCAGAAGTAGACATCAGTCGCGCAGTTGCATCTAAACCATCAGTTTCATTCCACTCAGCATTTACGAGATCTACTAAGCCCCAGGTTTCCTCGTCGGCATAGAAAGCATTCAGGAGAAGTCTGACCGAAACCCCCCTCTCTGCAGCTGACCTTATCGAGTCTAGCAAGGGATTTGTATCGCTAAAACCCCAGTACCAATCTACATCAAGATACTGCGCCGAGATGTAAAGCGTCTCTTCAGATTCGTTGATAGCATCTATTACTTCTGCTAGACAATTATCTGGACAGATGACTGGAAGAGCTCTGAATCCGGGCGAGGCATCCGAGTCTGTCAGACTCGGATCGACCGAAACCGTGCCACTTGGACTTGGAAGCACCCAATCATTTGGCGGCAAAGCCCACGACCCGTGTGGCTTTGTGTACCTTTGATCCGTATTCTCGTCCCAAGACATCCAGTCCGAGAACTTAGCGGCAATGATCGGGGACTCAATGAATAGGGACCATTCCCTATTCCCTGAATCGCCTTCGGGAGGGAGGCTTGAATCCTTAATATTGCCAGATGAGATCCATACTCCAGTATCATCCCTTAAGGCAATCTTGCTGTGAATATACGTATATGGCGAGGACATCCCAGTCGGATCGACCATCCATAGCACATTCGCCCCAGCATTATGCAGGACGTTCGCATGTCCTTTCTGAGACTCGCCAACTGAGTTGGAATCCAAGATCCCTTCCTCAAGGAGGATGGTAACATCGACCCCCCTCTGAATCGCCCGCAGTATGGCATGAGTAACATCCGAGCTCAAAAATTCGTATATGTGTACATGCAATGATACTTCTGAACCATCTATCCATCCGATCAAATCGCCAAGGGCCCCGTCGGGGCCAATAGAGGCCCATGCTCCAGCCGCTGCTTCCGAAGTCAAGGGGCTCTCCGCGCAAAACAAAGATGCCCCCACTCTGAAAGTTCTGACCTCCCAATCATCAGCCGAGTTCGTATCGGGGAGATCCGTGCAACCATCTCCTCTCATCAGTACCAGTCCCGCACTTCCTTCCCCTCTGACCGACACTGAAGGGCCGTTCCATTCCGAGATCTCAGCATTCCCTCCATCGTATACCAATGTGTCAATGATCGTCCCGTTAGGGCTGATGAGTTGAAGCGCAGTTCCTGAATCTATCAGTCTAGGCATAGTATCCATCGCCACCTCTCCATCGACTATCCTGTCACTCAACCAGCTTGGAAGGCTAGATGGTTCGGACGTGAATATGATTCGTTCCCCCGGGGATATCGATATGTCTCGGAATGTCGATACCCAGGCAGATGTCCAAGGCGGCGTAAACGAACGATTACGGGAAATGCTCCAACCGGACATGTCGATTGCGCTACCGCCTACGTTCTGGATTTCTAGCCAGTCGGCCTCGTGACCGCTGACCCCTACAGGCATTATCCGTGTAAACAGAAGGTCAGACCCTCCTGAATAGTTGATGGGATCAACAGTATTGTCCTCTCCAGGGGTAGGGGCCTCAGAATCAACAAAGAGATCGTCACCGGTATGCTCGCCATTATTGATTTTGGAAACGCCAGATTTCGAATCCTCAATCGTAACTCTATGTATGGTTGTACCTCCTGAGTCCTTCAGAAAAAGTACCTCTTCTCCATTGTTGAGTTTAAGCGTCCCTACATCATTTTCAGCAACTAGGACATGATCGCCAGAATTGATTAACCACGATTCTTGAAGTTCCGAGAAACCGATCCATGTCGACTCGTTGATGTAGTGCGTCCATCCTCCTTGATCTTCAAGATACCATCCCTCGAGTGAAACTGGATCTTCTCCGATATTGGTTATCTCGACCCATTCCCCGTCAGGATATTCCCCTTGCTCTGATCCGGAGGGATTCGCCATTATCTCATTGATGCAGATAATACACGTCGCCGTGTCAGTCAAGAAGCCGTGCACCTCCCCCATTTCTCTCATTTCTTCCTGGACAGCAAGTGCTGGCAGGGTGAGAACAAGGAGAGCCGCTATCAACAGCGCCGATGCCCCTCTCATGTCTCTGGCGTCGGAAGTCAACAGTTCAATACTTGCTGACTTATGTTCAACTTACTTCCTTTCCAGTCCAACGACTCCCAACTCCATGTTCAACATCGAGCTGATCCAGTATCCTTGCAACAACAAAATCAATCAAATCGTCAATAGTTTCTGGATTCTTGTAGAATCCGGGGGATGCAGGAAGAATCACAACGCCCCATGAGGAGAGCTTGGCCATCGCTTCCAGATGAGGTGTCGCAACAGGCGTCTCTCTTGGTACCAAAATCAGCTTTCTTCTTTCTTTAAGAGCCACAAGAGCGGACCTTGTAGCCAGGTTATCAGAGATTCCTGCAGCGATTTTTCCAATGGTCGTACCACTCGCCGGACAGATGACATAAGCATCAAATTTGGCAGAACCTGAAGCAGACCTAGCCGCTAGATTTTGATTCGCCTCTAGATTAATGCCATACTCTTCGGCCAGTTGTTTCGGCGTGACCCCACATTCAAGATCAAGGTTAATCGCCCCCTCTCTTGTAACTGTGAGAAAGATGTCCCAGCCAGAATCCACGAGAATCTGAATTAGCCTGACTGCATATCGTGACCCTGAGGCTCCAGTTATGGCAATAACAGCTGAAGGCATGACCCACGGATTTAGTATTCTGACTTCAATGGTTGCTCAAGAGCGGAGCTCAGATTTCAGTGCTTCAGCAAGTCTCTCATATTGATCAATACTATTGTAAAGATGAGCGCTGATTCTCAAATATCTTCGATTATGAGGGGGCCATCCTTGAACAGGTACCTGTATTCCATGTCTTTCGAGGAGACGCGTATGCAGGGGGTCCTCATCAGGGAAAAATGGCGATCCTGGAATAATGAATGCAGCCATAGACGTCACAAAATCTTCTGAGCATACTGGTTGGAGCCCAACTTCAGAGATTATGTGCGACCTTGCCTCCAGTGCCAAATTTCGATTCCTCTCCATAATCCCCCTCCAGCCTCTAGGCGATATGGACGCAAGGTGGTCTATCGCAGCAGGTATGCACATCCATGGCGTGGGGTCAAGAGTCCCCGTCCAATCAAACTCGAGTCTGAATCGACTACCCATCGATTCTGGAAGAGTTGCTCCATGGCTGATGACCAGGGGCCTCATGGATCGTTTGTCTTCTCGAACGTGTAAGAATGCAGAGCCTTTGGGAGTACATAGCCACTTGTGGCAATTCCCCGTCACATATGCTGCATTTAGGACATCGATATCTAGAGGCACCAACCCTGGGCCGTGAGCCGCATCCAGAAGTACGTCAATACCTAGGTTCTGAAGGTCCTTCACGAGTCTCTCAAAGGGCATTCTTATCCCTGTAGGGCTAGATATCGTGTCAATCAAGGCCAGACGAGTCCTGCCATCAACCGCGTCCAGGACCGTTTTAACAATCTCTTCTTCATCATCGAGTGGCAGCGGTATGCACGCGACGATAACTTCGCATCCACTTCTTTGGACGACAGCATCTACTGCATTTCTACAGGCCTGATAAGTGGTATCAGTAACCAAAATCTTGTCACCAGGATCAAGTTTCAATGATCTCAGAACAGTATTCACTCCAGTGGTTGCATTCGGTACGAATGCCATTCCAGAAGGATCCGCATTGACGAATTCAGATAGCCGATTAAGAGCCTCTGACCACAACTCTCTCCCTACATTATCGATGAATTCCACAGGATCCATTTCCATCATTTCTCTAAGGGCCATTTGCCGATTGAGTACCGCCTTTGGACAAGCCCCGAATGACCCATGATTAAGAAAATCAACTTCAGATCTCAAACCCCATAAGGATCTATTGCGCGCATCATATGAGTCAGAAATCATTCTATTACGCTCCAACTCTCGGACGACGATAGCACCCTTCCTATGGCTTCTGGAGCAGTATGCACTAGCGCCTCAGAGATCCTCCTCCTGTCTATGATTCTGCCTTCCAAGTCATGCGTATGGCCGAGTTTGTGAAGTGAAGTCGTAACACCAGCCTCTAAGCCGCAGCATTCCAAATCTTCGACTCTATCGCCAGGCGTCTCTATATTTATCGAGAGCCCATGTTTTGAAACCCAATGTCTGAACGATAACCCGACGGAACAAACCTTGTGGCCATCGACCCAAACCCCCATCATCGCATCATCGCGCTCCCCGTCGATTCCACAATCATGAAGTGCAGATATCACCCAGTCTTCTATCCTCGAGACAATCTGGGGTACACCCCGTTCCGCCTTGTCCCATTTTATGATGGGATATACTACGATTTGACCCGGCCCATGCCACGTGAGGCCCCCGCCCCTATCCACGTCAACGGTTGAATACCCCTCAGCCGTAACGCCTTCTCTTCGAGCCCTTGGGCCCATAGTTACAATTTCAGGATGCTCGAGAAATAGGACCGTGTCTGGAATCAAGTCATCAATCCGCTCATCACGGAGTTTACTCATGGTTCGGACAGCTTCAGCGTATCCGATGATATCTCCACGCACCATCCTAGCAATACGCATGATACCGCACAGGGGCCACAGCATTTCAACAGACGGATTCATGCTGAATGAATTGCATGTCCAAGAGTCTTCAGAACACTCTCATGAAATGCCTCAGTCATCGTCGGATGGGCGTGAATGGTTCCCTCTATGTCTTCAAGAACAGCACCCATTTCCAGGGCCAAAACAAATTCGCCATGCAATTCAGCGACATGGCTCCCTACAGCTTGTATGCCTAGTATCACATGATCGCTCTTCCTTGCTGTTACTCTGATGAAACCAGCAGTCTTCTCAGCTTCGAGAGTCAAAGCACGACCATTGGCAGCCAGAGGGAACTTCCCTGTTATGATATCCTCTCCCCTTTCCCTTGCTGAATCCGGATCTAGTCCAACAGAGACAATTTCAGGTTCAGTGAACACGATGGCAGGTATGGCTACGTTGTCGAATTCTCTCTCAAGTCCTGAGATGATCTCTGCCACCATCTCTCCTTCAGCGCTTGCCTTGTGGGCGAGCATTGGTTCGCCAGCCACATCACCAATCGCATAAACTCCTGGGATGTTGGTTCTACATTTCCTGTCAGTACGTATGAAACGTCCATCAGGCCCCAATCGGACGCCCGTCTCTTCAAGGCCCCATCCGGATAGATTCGCCTTTCTTCCGACTGTGACTAGAATCCTATCGACATTGATCGAATGATTTTCTCCATCCATCTCGTATTTGAGGCGAATTTTTCCTTTCTCGCCACTCTCAACCCGTTCCGCACCCCTCGCAAGTGCATTTCGGTATATTTTCACACCATGCTTCTTGAGCCATATCTCAAGTGGCCTTCTAATCTCCTTATCCATCATTGCAAGGACATCTCCCATGCCTTCAATCACTGTGACTTTCGTTCCGAGCTTGGCCAGCGCGCATCCTAGTTCAAGTCCGATATAGCCCCCGCCCACTATAGCAGCAGTTTCCGGCAGTTCCTGAAGATCAAGAGCGCCCGTACTGGACAAGATTAGCTCTTCATCACACGGCATGAATGGGAGATCGATATGGGATGAGCCAGTTGCCAGGATTACATTGTCGGCCTCGATGTCCAGATGCTCTCCATCCATTTCGACTCTGCATGTTTTTGCGCTTGTGAATGTGGCCCACCCATGAATGACCTCTGCACCCGCAGTCTTGAGGAGCGATTCGACACCCTTGTTGAGTCGATCAACGATCGAATCTTTCCAACCGACCAGGTCCTTCATATTCAGGGAAGGAGATCCATGGACGCTGATTCCCATGTGCCCGCCATCTTTTGCATGTTGGGAAAGGGATTCGAAACGTTCGGCGGCGTGTATTATCGCTTTTGAGGGGATACAGCCCCTAATCAGGCAGGTCCCGCCGTATTTGGAGCCCTCTACGATGACTGTGTCAAGACCTAATTGCGCTGATCGTATCCCGGCGACGTACCCTCCGGGACCACCCCCCACAACTAGCACTTCGCAGCGGCGAACCCCAACCATGCCGATAACCTCACATGAAAATAAGCGCAGGGTGCTCAATCATTCTCTTCAGATCCTGAACTAGTGCAGCACCATCGGCACCGTCCACAACCCGATGATCCCACGAACTCGAGACATTCATGATGCGGCGTATCTCTATCGAGCCCCCCCTGGCAACAGGCATGTCACGCGCTTTGTGGATGCCAAGTATGCCAACCTCTGGGTGGTTGATGATCGGAGTCGCTCCGAGGCCCCCCTCCCTGCCGAGGCTTGTTATGGTGAACGTTGAACCTGTGAGATCTTCGAGAGTAGCGCTCCCATCGCGAGCAGAACCAGTGACTCTTTGCATCTCCGATGCCGCTTGCCAAACGTCCATGGATTCAACATGCTTCACGACTGGAACAAAGAGTCCCTTGTCCGTCTGTGTTGCTATTCCAAGATTAACGGCTTCATGCTGGATGACCACGCCGCCTTCTTCATCGTAGATCGCATTGCACTTCTCATGGCGAACGAAAGCCTTGGACAGTGCCATCATAATGAACGGCAGATATGTCAGCTTGGGCTGTTCCTCGCCCCTGCTCGAGTTTAACAGCTGCCTGAGTGCTTCGAGCTCAGTTATGTCGATTTCCTCGAAGTATGAGAAGTGGGGTATGGAACTCTTGGAGCGAACCATCTGCTCTGCGATCTTTCTCCTCAGGCCTACAACCTTAATTTCCGTTGTCCCATTCCTAGAGACTTGTTTCGGTGCACTTGGGGAACTCCCGCCTGTAGCTAGATACGCATCTAGATCGGACTGCTGTACGCGCCCTCCTGGCCCAGTACCCATCAACGCGCCAAGATCAACTCCGGATTCTCTTGCACGCCTCCTGACCGCGGGACTGGCAAGTACCGGGCCACTGGGGGCGACAGATACCTTCGCCACTGGTGGCGGAGTGATTGCTGCTGCTTCAGGCACTCTCGCAGGCGGTTCTGTCGTTTCGACGACATCCGGTGCCTCCTCGATATGCGGCTCTTCTGGGGCTGGCGGCGAATCCCCCGACTCCTCGTCGGAGTCGAATTCTACTAACACAGCGCCGACTGCCACCATATCTCCAATTTCGCCATGTAGAGCAACTACGACTCCTGAGTAAGGTGAGGGGATGGTTACGGTGGACTTGTCAGTCATTATGTCGACGATGGAATCATCCTCAGAAACGCTCGCACCCACCTCGACATGCCACGTGACTACCTCGCCCTCAACGACACCTTCGCCGATGTCAGGCAGCTTGAACGCCCTCCTCGCCATGGTCAGGCCTCCAGCGTCTCACGTATGGCTTCTGCGATTCTAGAAGGACTTGGCATGTAATCCCACTCGGTGGTGTGCGGGAATGGAGTGTCCCACCCCGTGACTCTCCTTATCGGCGCCTCAAGGCCCCAAAAGCACCTTTCTTGGATGCTCGCAGCCATTTCCGCCCCAAATCCGCTCGTCTTAGGAGCTTCGTGAACTATTACACAGCGTCCCGTTTTGGAAACTGATTCAACAATCGCGTCCTTGTCCCATGGGACCAGACTTTGCAGATCGATCAAATCACACGATGCTCCAGACATTTCTATTGCCTTCTCACATACATGTACCATGGTTCCCCATGAAACAATCGTACATTCATCACCTCTCTTCGCGAGCCTCGCCTGCCCTATTGGAATCGTGTAGTGCCCTTCCGGGACATCAGCATCTGGATGGCCTGCCCATGTCGGAACGTTGTGAGGGTCGCCATAGAACGGTCCCCTGTAGCATCTTTTGGGTTCGAATACGACAACCGGATCTTCTGATTCGATAGCTGAAATCAGAAGTCCCTTGGCATTGTAAGGTGTCGATGCATAAACTACCTTCAGGCCAGGGGTGTGCGTGAACTGGGATTCAGGCGATTGAGAGTGGTGGTGACCTCCTCTAATCCCTCCTCCGGCAGGGGTCCTTATCGTAACGGGCGTCCAGAATTCTCCTCCTGAACGATGCCTCAGTTTAGCAATCTCATTGACTATCTGGTCGTATGCTGGGAAAATGTAGTCGGCAAACTGAATTTCGCATACCGGCCTTAGCCCATTTAGCCCCATACCAAATGCTATGGCCGCAATACCTCCTTCTGAAAGTGGGGTGTCGAATACTCTTTGCGCACCATGCTTCTCTTGAAGGCCATCTGATGTACGGAAAACACCCCCGAAGTAGCCAACATCTTCTCCGAAGACTAGGACATTCTCATCTCTATCAAGCATGACGTCAAGAGCCGAATTAACCGCCTGAACCATGTTCATCTCAGACATTCAATCACCTCTCAGCCGATTCATTTCGTCCCATTGCTCACGGAGATGCCACGGAACTTCGGAATAAACCTCTGTAAATATGCTGTCAGAAGATGGATACGGGCCCTCTGCCAGATCGCCGTACTTGACCGCTTCCTTGTATGCTTGCACGACCTCTCCATCGATTCGCGCCTCCAGTGCTTCTTGTTTTTCGTCTGACCATGAACCAACGGAGATGAGATGGCGCTTCAGACGATCAATGGGATCCCCCCCTGGCCATGCGGAAGACTCGTCAGAAGGCCTGTATCTGGATGGGTCATCGCTGCTACTGTGCGCCCCTGCACGATATGTTAGCACCTCGATATGAGTCGCTCCCTTACCAGCAGAAGCCCTCTGACGTGCCCATTGAGTCGTTGAATACAATGCTAGGAAGTCGTTACCATCAACCCTCAGAGACGGGACATCATACGCCAAACCACGATCTGCGAAGGTACTGCTGCCGCTAGCCAAATTCGCATGAGTCGATATGGCCCATTGGTTATTCACGACGTTCAGAATAACCGGGGCACGATAGACGCTTGCGAAATTAAGAGCATAGTGGTAGTCGCCTTCTGCACTGGCCCCATCCCCAATCCATGTGATGGTAACCTCATCCAGCTGTTTGTAGGCTGAAGCCATAGCCACTCCGACGGCCTGGCTGAATTGCGTACCAACGGGGCTTGAGACTGAGATGTACCTGCCATCCCGATAAGTGTAGTGCACGGGCATTTGTCTTCCCTTCACGTTATCCTCGACGTTGCCTATGCAGTGGCAGATCATGCTGACCATGTCCCTGCCTCTGACAAATTGCGCTCCTGGTTGACGATATGTGGGGAACACCCAATCCTGATTCTGCAGAGCCATTGTCTGTGCGATTGCTATTGCTTCTTCTCCAAGGGATCTCATGTAGAAAGAAAGCTTCCCAGTCCTCTGCATTTTCATCATGCGCTCGTCGAAAATCCTCAACCTGACCATGTGTTCAAGACCTTCCAGAAGAATCCCATCATCAATGTCCGGATTCCACGCACCAGATCTGGAATCGTCATCACCCAATACTCGGATTAAACCTACTGCATGAGGTCTCGTGTCATCAGAAGAACAGGTTTCAGGGTCTGGTTTTTCTAAATCACCGGGCGTATACTCCCACTTTCCGAAGGATGCCGTATCGCCAGGCCTGAAAGGCGCCTCTGGAACATGGATTGAGTTGTCGCTAGTCACGAAACTAAACCCTCCTTCGCTACATATGTGGACTTCTGAAGGCTGCTTATTGCTGAACCTGTAGCATCACGAGTGACAACAGGTTCCGCGCCCATGGCCTCTTCCCATAGCAGCCCTGCACGATAACTTGACCTGACCAGCGGGCCACATGCAACTCCTTCGAAACCCATTGCTCTAGCTTCAGAGTCCCACATTTCGAATGATGAAGGTTCTGGGAACCTGTCAATCTGTAGGTGTCTGTCTGATGGTTGGAGATATTGTCCGATGGTGAGCAGATGAACTCCAGAATCTCTCAGCAAAACCATCGCCTCAACCACTTCCTCATCAGTTTCTCCAAGTCCGACCATGAGGCTCGATTTTATTTTCAAATCAGGCCTTAGCCTTGCAGCCTCGGATAGGATATCGAGTGATTGTTGGAATGATGCCCTCGAGTCTCGGACACGTTTGTCCAGTCGAGGAACACACTCAACATTATGCGCGAAGACCCTCAGTGGCAGATCTTTCAACAGCATGCCAAGCGCCTCCATATTGCCATCTAGATCTGAGCACAACAACTCAAGTCCGACATCGGGAGACCTCTCATGTACGGACAAGATGCAATCACGATAGTGCGAGGCGCCCCCATCGGCAAGATCGTCTCTGTTAACCACAGTTATCACAGCATGACTAATTCCCATCACGTCCACCGCTTCTGCAAGTTTATCAGGCTCATCGGGATTCAAGGGCAGTGGATTCTTCAATGTCCCAACTGCACAGAATTTACAACCTCTTGTACAGGATTGGCCTGCTATCATGAAGGTGGCCGTCCCCCTTCCCCAGCAATCATGTATGTTGGGACATCGAGCCTCTTCACATACTGTATTCAGACTATTTTTTGAGACATTTTCTCGCATTTTGATGAAGGCTTCCTGGGCTGTCCCCGTTGGAAGGGAGGTCCTAAACCAAGAGGGCAGACGCTTTCTAGCCGCCCTCCGACGAGCAATGGCCGAGTTGCCATTGGCCACAGGCAGCCGACGCGACATGAAACGACCCGGCCGCAGGAGTGGATTAATGGTTCCGAGAAGTGCTCACCAACATTACGATGGTTGAAATTGGTGTAGCGCGACAGGAGGGCATATGCAGGGTGCAGTACTAGTCACTGGAGGCGCCAAACGAATAGGCCGCGCAATAGCACTAAGGCTAGCACAAGAAGGCTGCCAAGTTGCTGTTCACTACCGTTCCTCAAGTGAAGAGGCGATGGAAACAGTACGTATGATAGAAAAACAAGGGGGATCGGCCGCATGTATCGGAGCCGATCTTGGAAATACTTCTGATGTGGAGAATTTACTTGATTCCGCAAGCAAGGCGATTGGTTGCCCCATTACGGGAATCGTCAACAATGCATCTCTGTACGTCCATGACCGACTGAATACGATGGATCCGGAGGTCTGGGCCGATCACATGCGCGTCAATGTGTACGCGCCACTGATTCTTACAAATTCACTTTCTAACAATGGCGGGGGTTGGATTGTAAATATTCTTGACTACAAAATCGCTTCTCCAAATGCTGATTTCTTGTCCTATACAATTTCAAAATTTGCACTTGAAGGAGCCACAAAGACACTCGCAAGAGACCTCGCCCCTGAAGTTAGAATCAATGCTGTAGCCCCCGGACACACCCTGGGTAGCGATCATCTAGATGATGACGAACTGCTGGAAGCGCAGATATCCGCTCCTCTCGGAATCGGCCCGACTCCCTCTGATATTGCAGATGCGGTGTCCTACCTCGCATCTGCCAAAGCGGTGACTGGACAAACCATCTATGTAGATGGAGGGGAGAGATTCCGCCAGAGAGATAGAGATCCTGCTTTTGAGGTGATTTGATGGCACAACAATCTTCCATGACTGATGCAGCAATATATCTTGGATTGAGGGATTGGGGCACAATACGCTTGGAGAAACTCATTAGACAGGTGGATTTGGGAATCCACGACCATGAGAGAGGCGTAACTCAGCCTGTACGATTTGATATCGAAGTGCTCGTTCAGTCCCCCGAAGGAGATGACTCAATCGATAATGTCCTAGACTACGAATATCTTGAGCAATCGGTGAACAATGCGCTCTCAGAGTCTAGAGCTGAACTACAGGAGACGTTGGCGAGAAGGATACTAGACTCCGTCATGCTTCCCTCAGCAGCTCTTGCGGCAACAGTGTCTCTGACAAAGCTCGACCCCATGGGTTTCGACAGTCAATTGGGGTGCACATTGGTTAGGATGCCTGAGAAGTAATTTCCAGCACCATGAAAAGTTGGTGCAGGGGGTGGGATTTGAACCCACGAAGGCTTTGCCACCGGAGCTTAAGTCCGGCCCCTTTGACCACTCGGGTACCCCTGCGTGCCTGTCGACACGTGTCACAGACTTGAATCAACCCGCAAGGGCCCAGAACATGCGCAGTACTTGTCCGGACTGTGAGAATACTTTAACCGGCGACTACAGACCATCCTACATGCTAAGCAGATTGAAAGACCACGGATGGAGCAGGACGCCAGTTCTAACCGTGGTAGTCGTCCTGCTTCTCCAGATCGGGGCCGCACCCATTGCCTCTCTCGATGATTCCGATGATTCTCGAATGGATGCCCCTTCCTCCAATCAGGTCGAGACTTACTCCTTGTATTTGGCACAGGGGAATAATCTGTCCACTGTACTTCCCACATCCGGAGGGCAACTAGAGGCTTCAGCCCTCGATACAAATGTGGAATTCTCCACTAACGACCTGCTCCAACCCCTGCAGGTCGTCGGGAGCAAACGTCAGACCAGCGATGGCACTAGCCAATATTATGTCCAACTCAATGTTTTCCTGAAAGCAGAGGGCCCACAGAATTCTGCTGTCACCTGGACATTCTCGATTATTTCCAGCGGGAGCACAGTGGCAAGCGGAGAACATGATGCCGAGGCCTGCTCGGGAGGTTTCGGCACGCAGTGCGATTTCGATCATGAAACAGTGGACATATTCCTCAACGGAGGGGGCGATTCATTCACAGCCCCCGAATCTGGCGAATTGATACTTCGTATCAGAGCCGAGATGAGTGGGTGCGGGGATGGCTTCTTCGATGACTGCGAGGCAAAGGTCGCATTCAACCAGATAAGCGGCGATAGTCGTTCTTCACTCCTCGACATATCTACAAACGCTGTTTCAGACACTATATTCTACGTCCAGCGACCTGGTGACGAGTTCATCGATGGATCGGTAAATGACTGGTATCCAAATGACATAATCGATGACAGGGAGATGCAGTTCTCCTTTGATGTGAAAAGTGCGTTTGGACGTAAAGAC
>Ga0209404_10000420_pt1 | contig 33016 bp, 7 predicted proteins | sample TroAtlMetagenome_2_FD_187447 | JGI IMG/M metagenome (GOLD analysis project Ga0209404, IMG submission 187447) | Marine eukaryotic phytoplankton communities from Atlantic Ocean - Tropical Atlantic ANT8 Metagenome (SPAdes) (version 2) | ecosystem: Environmental > Aquatic > Marine > Oceanic | place...
TTGGGTCCTTTTTTAATGAGTAGTTTGAAAGCCATGTTGTAGGGAGGAATAAGAAATGGTCTACCGTTTTCATCCTTGCCTATCATTTTTTTAGGGTCAGGTGGGGTTAAGCTTGGTGGCAGTCTGTATTCGTTTGTTACGAGGTAAAGATCTAAGTCACCATCCATATCGTAATCACAAAATGAAGGCATGAGGCTTGCGTCACTGGTTGCAATACCGTAGCTCTTGGCTTTCTCAGTGAAGGTGATTTTACCTGTCGGGTCTGGCCCTTCATTAATGTAAAGGCTGTTTTCTTGACTGTAGTTGGCTACGTAGATGTCAAGGTCTCCATCGTTATCAATATCAATAATGCTCGCACCTCTTCCCCAAGCTTTATCTTTTTCTAATCCGCTTCCTTGGGTAACATCTTCAAACTTGAGTGGAGATACTTGTCTGTATAAACGGTTTCCTCCTGGCGAACTCGCTAAGAAGATATCAGGGAGGCCGTCACGATCGATATCACCAACGGCAACGCCGCTAGCCTCGAATCCTGTATTGTAAAAAAAAGCGTATGGGTGGTTGGCGATTTGTTCAATTTTAGATTTTATACCAGATTCTTCTGGGGATAAGGGTACGAATAAAGTTTTGGATGATTCACCAGAATTGTTATTTGAGGTGAGTTTTTGAGCTGTAATCTCAGAAGTTATTGATACGGATTTTTGAGGTGGTGTTTCTTTTTTAGAACATGAATTAGCAAGACAAAGAGCCAGAATTATTAGGACACTAGCTATGATTGATCTAAGGAATCTATATTCTACGGCCTTGAACATGAATTATTAGGGCTGCTTAATATTAAAAGTTACTTGCTCTAGCTTTGGAATTTCATGAGTAGATTTTCCATTGTCTGGCCAGATCACTGATACGCTTTTTAGAGAAATTTCTTTGGAGTAAGTAAAGTCAATGGAGGAAGGATTTTGAGATAAGTAACTTGAGCCAGCGTGTAGTTCTTTAACTCTAGTAGATCCGTCACTGAATTGGGCTGTAATTTTTGCTCCGATTCCATTTAGGTTTCCCTTCTTGCCAATCAAATTTATAAGTAAGCTTTGTTTGTTTATTGGGCTGTTATTTTTAAAGACCTTAAGATTTCCGTTATTGACACCGACCACAAGTTCAGGCCATCCGTCACCGTCAAGATCTTTACGAGTAAGACTTTTCGTATCTTCAAAAACAACAAGGCCGCTCTCTTCAGGTGAGATAGGTTCGAAGTTCCCTTTTCCATCACCCATCAGGAGTTGGCTTAAACCACCAGCCATGTGTCCGGTTTCAGGTTCTGGTCCGAAGAAGTTCTGAACCATGTAAAGGTCTAAATTTCTGTCTCCGTTGTAATCAAATAACTCGATTCCAAATCCTGGTGCTATTTGAGCTATGCGGGGAAGGGGAAGGAATTCAAATTTCCCTTTACCATTGTTCATGAGTATTCCTGATCTTAATTCAGTGGCCTTATAGATCTTTGAGTCATCAAGTTTTTTAGGTGTGTAAATTTCCTGTAATGAGGCTCTGGCAAAGCTGTCAAAGGTGTTGAACTTATCGAGAAGGAATGGCATCGCGTGTGATGAGCAACTTCGTCCTCTCACTGGAAGAAGAACATCGTTCTCGTACTTTGCTTCGACGATGGTTGATTGGCCTGTCCCGTCAAAGTCTCCATAAAATAGCCTTATCGGTTTTTTATCTTTTGGGTGATATTTAGTATTTGATCCAAAGTTACTAACCGCGTAATCGATGTCACCGTCGTTATCGATATCACCGGCGCTGATGCCGTTCCACCATCCCCAAAGTTCACCGACTCCTGAAGTTGTTGAATTGTCATCAAACTTTGAGCCGTCAACGTTTATAAATACACCTATAGGAGCCCATTGATAAGTGACGATAAGATCGGGTCTCTGGTCATTGTTGATGTCAGACCATATTGCAGAGGTGACCATACCTTTTTGACTTAAGGCAGGTGCAAACTTTTCTGTAACGTCTGTAAATTTACCGTTATTATTTTCCAATAAATAGCTCTTCGGTGAGGTTGGATATTCTCCTGGAACGACTCGTCCTCCAACAAATAGATCGAGGTCACCATCGCTATCAAAGTCGGCACAAGTTACCGTGCCTCCACTATCCAACATTTTAGGAAGAGTCCCGTCTTTGGCTTTTACGAAAATTCCTTTGCCGTTATTAATATAAAGCCTGTCCTGAAGAACTGGATCACCTTTTTTGCATTCAACGCCACCGCTTACGACATAAAGATCCATATCGCCATCGGAGTCACTGTCAAAGAACAGAGAACCCATATCCTCCGCCTCTGAATCAGCACCTATCGCTCCACCGGTTAGGCTCGCAAACTTTCCATTGCCATCATTTCGAATTAATTTACCAGGATTACCCTTGGCTCCTGAAAAATAAAAATCATCATCACCGTCGTTATCAATATCTCCCCACGCCATTCCTGGGCCTAGTTGCGAGTTCTTCTGAGGCAGTAGGGGCTGAATAGCATAATCATCGTAAAGCGTTTCTTTATGCTTTATTCCAGCCAGAGATGATTTTAACGGAGTAAAAAGTTTTTTGATTTTAGTCTTTGGCTCACTTGAAGGTGATGTTGTTGGTTCTGTGATGGTATAGATATGGTCCGCTGGAAGGTCTTTAAATGATTGGACGTGACCACTTGGCCATTGCACTGAAAGTTCAGCTATTGTCTTTTCTGAACTTACTCCAAAATGCGCGATGGCTTCACCGCTGGCCATGTATCCACGGGTTAGTGTGATGAAGCGTGATTGATTTTGTTTTTCAGTGGAGACTCTGACGGTGGATCCAATTCCTTGAGAGTTGCTTAAAGTGCCAACGAGTTTAACGAGAACCTTATGATCATTACTTGAATTGTTTTTATAGATACTGACTTCCTCATCAAGGTTTGCCACAATGATTTCAAGGTCACCATCTCTGTCTAAGTCAGCTGCTGTTGCTGCGTAACTCATACCTACATGATCGAGACCCCATTCTTTACTAGAGTCTTTAAACTTCAAATCACCAAGATTTTTGAAGGCTAGGTTTTGTTCCTTGAGGGGACCTGTTTTGGCACGTTGGTGTTTATCCCATTCGGTTTCTCCTGGAAAAACCTTTGAAAGCTCTGGGCTGTCAGCTCTGTTGAGGTTAACCGCCATGCCATTTGTGAAGAACACGTCAACTTTACCATCATTATCAAAATCAGAGAGTCTGACAGTCCAAGTCCAATCTGAGTTGGCAAGACCAGTCATGTGGGCAGCTTCTCTCAATCGATCAGTCCCAGTACTAAGGAATACTGCGTTTCGCATGTATTGACGGGGGAATGCTGTAGCAAGAAACTCAGCGCTTGCTGACATCGCTCCCATACCAATTTTTTGTTTGTAGTGAGTCGTTCCCGACATGTCTGCAACGATAAGGTCAGGTCTTCCATCTCCATCTAGGTCGTTGGAATCTGTTCCCATAGAGAACCAAGCAGTGTGGGGGATGCTTGTTTTAATGACGTTTTTGAAGGTTCCGCTTTCTTGATTCTTGAGGTAAAAATCAGGATCTCTGAAATCGTTAGCAACGAAAAGGTCCGGGCGTCCATCGGCATCGGGATCCCACCAAATTGCGGAGTTTCCTTTTCCTACAAGATTACCTTCTTTGGTTTGTTCGGTGAAAGTGCCATTGCCATTGTTTCTTAAGAGTCTGTCTGATTGGCCTACTGTATCATGGTTAACGATGTCTCCATTAATACTGGTGATGCCGTAGAACTTTTTGTATTTAGGAACAACAATAACTTTTCCCGTGTTGTCTCTTCGTACAATCCTTTCATTGGGTGGAGTCTTTCCTCTAGGATCATAAAAGAAATTAGTCATCAGGTAGAGGTCAAGGTCTCCATCCATGTCGTAGTCGCTGAATGCTGGAGTGTGGCCAGCGCTTATATAGTCCAGTCCATAGGTCTTAGCAGATTCAATGAATTTGCCAGAGCCATCATTAAGAAAGAGCTCGTTGGCTGAATCATAATTACAGACATAAATATCAAGGTCGCCGTCCTTATCGATGTCTATAATCGATGAACCTGTTCCCCAAGATTTATTTCCGCCCAGCCCTGCTTGCTGAGTGAAGTCTTTAAATGTTAAGGATTCTGTTTGGATTAATAATTGGTTTGGTACTGGTCCTCCTGTGAAAAATAAGTCAGGTCTTCCGTCTCCGTTTACATCACCAACAGAAATACCTCCGCAACCCATCGCAGAGGCATAAAGATAAGCTCTTGGATTATCTTTAAGAATTGGATTAATAAAATTAACTCCTGTCTTTGCTGGGGCTAACCTCGTGAAGAGTTTATTGTCGGTTTCAGCTTTATCTTGAGTAACGGACAATGGTGCTGAATCGATACTCCCCTGAGGATCGTAATTAACCAGAGTCTTGGTCGGCTGGGAGGATTGACCTTTAGTTTCTGAAGTGCTCTCATTTTCCTTCTCTTTACATGAAGTAAAAAGAAGTGTTGTAACGACTAGCAAATTTAGAACTGTTTGAAAGTGGTTCACGGTTAAGGGATGAGGTGGGTCAGTAATTTAATTTAAATTACCTTTTTTTCAAGTGACCAATAATTCTTCGTTATTGAATAAAAGAGGGGGAGGCTTTTGGCCTCCCCCTCTGGGGCATACCCTATAAGGGCATGATTTGGTTAAAGTTTAATTATTTTTTAACGGCCCTAACGAATACGCTAGGTAGGTTAGCTCCTTGAGGTCCGAATGGATTTGTTGCTCCTTGTAATGAGAAGCTCATCTCATCTTCTTCAGCCTCTATAGCTATGACTTGACCTTCGTTAGGTGTTCCTGCAGCCCACTGCCAATCGACCCATGTTTCAAGATCAGTTGAGTACTGAAGTCCGTATGTATCGCCTGGGTTTGTGCTCCATGTAATATCGAGTGCACCAGTGTCCTTGTCGTAGGTGAATGTTGTCACCTCGAATGCAGAAGGAGCTGAGCTACTAATATCAAGTGGGCTTGTACCTGCAGCGAGTGCTGCGATGACATCTGCAGAAGCTGCAATGTCCCAAACAGCGATCTCGTCAACGAGTCCCTTGAAGTTATCACCTCCACCGTTGCTACCACCGACGATTAGGTTACCGCTTCCGTTAGGAGCGCGCTTGTCGCCAGAGTAATCTTCAACACCATCAAGGTAGATCTTACCAGTGTCAGCTGCTCCGTCGTAAACCCATGCGGCGTGTACCCATCCGTCATTAGCAGATGCGTCGTAGTCAGTGAGGTTTGTGGCACCATTGGTGTCAGCACCCCAGTGAGCCTGGTGTAGGAATCCGCCGTTACGGATACCGTTATGGATACCCTGACTTGACTGACCGAAGAGGAACTTGTTACCACCAAGGTCAGAAGGTTTGATCCATGCTGCAAGTGTGTAGCTGCCTTCGCCGCTAATCACTCTGCTCATGTCAACTCCTGGCACGTTGAGGAATCCACCTTGGAAGTCAGCTGCAGTTCCTGGGCTTGCTCCGTTAGGTGCACCGCCTTCGATTCCGACAACTGTCTGATCAGGTCTTTCAACTGTAGCATTGTTACCCCATGCACCTTTGTCAGTTACGACTGTTGTGCTTGTTTGTGTCTTGGCTACGAGGCTGAGCATGTTGCTTCCGCCGATGCCTTGACCTCCGATAAGAACGCTTACTTCTTCTGAAGTGAGGGTGTATACAGCGTAGAACTGGTTGAGTCCTTGTCCTGCACCTTCGCTATCACCACCTTCGTCAACTCCTGTGTAGTCAGCTTGACCATTAGGTGAGATTCCAGTGTTAACACGCTGCCAACCATCATCAGTGATCCACTGAAGAGTTCCTCCGATAACCGGATCGGTTGAGTTTGGAGAATTCTTGTTACCAGCGTCACCGTCGAGGCGGTTGTCGACTAATAAGTACCAGCTTGTTGCTTTGTCTGCTGTGACAGTCGCCGTGTAAGGGTTGTTATCACGTGCATTGTTAGCAAAGCGGATATAGTCACCACCGATGAGGTAGTCAGGTAATCCAACGACAGTCTCACCGGCCACATCAAGGTTACCCTCAGCATTGAAGGCAGCGCCGTTATGCTGGTGAGTACGATCTGAGAAGGTTAGAGAATCTTCATTGAAGTCGTTACTAATGACTGCTGGCTCGTCTCCACCGATTCCTTCTTCCTCTATACTTGTGATTGAAGCGCTTGATGCAGCTTCGAAGTCGTAGTAAGCGAGGAGGCTTGGAGGAGTGCTACTAGATTTAGTAGGATCACTTCCAACTTTGACCTCAACTCCGTCAGAGTATCCGTCATCGTCAGTGTCTGAGTCCAGAGGATCAGTTCCTGCAGTTCCTTCAGCTCCGTCAGCAATTCCGTCACCGTCAGTGTCAGCTACGAGAGGCTGAGTGCCTGCAGCAACTTCTTCACCGTCAGAGAGTCCGTCACCATCAGAGTCCGTCTTAGTCGGATCACTTGCTCCGGAGTTGTACTCCGCAAGGTCAGAGAGTCCGTCATTGTCGAAGTCAGCAGAACCAGCTCTTATGACAAGGTTGTCAATGATGAGGGTTTGGTTCGCACCACCGACACGGGCTGAGATATTGAATGTGTGCTCATCGTTAGCTACGAAGTCACCTGTCTCAACTTCAGCGAAGTCAGCATTCGTTGTGAATCCAGTAGATATGAACGTGGCGCCTTCAGTTGGGCTCCAAGCAACATTTATCTTACCAGTCTTCGTTGAATCATCTTCAAGAATAGGACCGTTATTGAAGGCAAACTGACCAGCGTCAGCACCGCCAACAACACCTGAGATGTTAACTCCCTGCTCGGCATCAAAGTTCTGCCAAGTGTCAACCTCGAAGGATACGTTTTCAGTAACGCCTGGGCGTCCTGCCATTCCTTCTTCAGCTTGTCCCTGGTCACCTAATGGAGCATCTCCATAGTTGAATGAGAATCCGTCAGCAGGATTATTTGCACCTGCTGAGTCGAAGAGCAGATAGTCAAACTCGGCTGTCCATCCTTCAGAACTTCCAGCGATTCCTGGTACAGAGAAGCTTGAGAAACCAAGTCCCTGTCCATCGATGGTTAATCTGAGTTGATTATTCAAGAGGGACGCAGCCTCACCAAAGATAACTGAACCGTCTCCAAGATCTTTCGATCCGTCAGGACCAGTGAAGGTCTGAGAGTAAACTCCAGCACCGAGGTCAGTGAGGTTACCTGCATACTTGTTCTCCCACACGTCAACGAATCCGTCACCGTCTGAGTCTGTAAGTGATGAGATTGGGCTTCCACCAGCGGCTAGATCTGCAATTTCTGCAGCAGCGAGTGTTTCAGTCCAGATAGCGACATCGTCGATTAATCCACGATACTGAGCTTCACCGTTATTACGGCCACCAATGATAAGGTGTCCGCCACCGTTCTGTGCACGCTGTCCGTTAGTTCCGTCGAGTACACCATCAAGGTAGATCTTCGCTTCATCTTTGGCTCCATCGTAGACCCATGCAGCGTGAACCCATCCGTCATCGTCATTAGGTAAGACGTCGTTGAGGTTCGTGCTAGCATTCCAGTCAGCACCCCAGTGAGCACTGTGGAGGAATCCGCCATTTCTAATACCATGGTGTATACCTTGGTTAGTCTGACCGAAGACGAAACGCTCACCGTCAGTAGCAGAAGGTTTGATCCAAGCAACCATTGTGTAGCTGCCGTCTCCGGAGTCACGAATTTGTGAGTTGATGTCGATTCCTGGTATGCGGAAGTGTCCACCGTCGAGTTGAGCCGCAGCACCTGGAGATGATCCAGCTGGTGCACCTTCGTCAACGAATGTGATGTTTCCGGACGCAGTAGCCGTATTGTCATTGAAGCTGCGGTCAAGCGCAGTGGATGACTTAGCCTCGAAGTTGTAGTACGCGATTGGAGTTGGAAGACCAGGGATGCTGTTTGCATCAGTAGGATCAGATCCTTTGGCAATCTCGTTTCCATCAGAGTATCCGTCATCGTCAGAGTCTTCATCAGTTGGATCAGTTCCGGCAGCGATTTCTGCGCCGTCAGCTACTCCGTCAGAGTCAGTGTCTGCGTTGTTTGGATTTGTTCCGGCAGCAATTTCAGCTCCGTCATTGAGTCCGTCCTCGTCACCGTCAGCAACGATAGGGGAGGTGACTCCCTCGTACTCTGCAAGGTCTGAGAGTCCGTCACCGTCGTAGTCACCTGATCCGCTAGACACGATCTGAATTCCGTGGAATCCAGAGTTACTGCTGCCGCGGATTAAGTCCACAGTCTGAGCATCACCAGATAGTCCTTCGTAGAGTGCGTAGTTCGCGGCTGGGTTGCCGTCTCCCTCATCAGTTGTTCTAGCGTACTGAGCTGGGAAGTCTCCACCTTGAGCAGATGCTGTATTGAAGGAGTAAGTGGCTCCATCAACAAGTGATACTTTACCAGTTCTGTTGTTACCATCACTACCGAAGTAGACGTAAAGGTCATAGCCGTCAGCAAATTCAGCGTTAATTCCGCTGATCGCTACTTGAGCTGCTCCGTCACCACCGATTGCGTCGACGTAACCGTTCATAAGCTTGTTGTCACCGTTATCACCACCGTTGTTAGTGTTCCAAGTTCCGTTAGAACTCCAGTCAACTGTAATACCGTTAGTGATTGAACCGTTTGCTCCGCCTGCAGCGTCTGCTCCACCGTCAGTGCTAACCCATCCTGTGGATGGAACAACACCTGCAACAGTGTCAGCATCCATAGCAGCAACAGCATTGTCTCTGTCACTATTGAAGCTAACTCCGAGTGATTTAGAAGCTACAACTGGTCCACCGAGTTCAGTGATGTTACCGACAAGAGCGAGCTCGTATCCATCAGGGATGCCGTCCTCATCATCGTCTGCAGGTGCAGCGTTGATTGGGCTTTGACCGCCTGCGATAGCCTTGATCTGGCGAGCTGTTAGGACTTCGTTCCAGACAGCAACGTCGTCAACCAGTCCAAGATAATTCTGGCCGCCACCGTTACGTCCACCAACAATGAGGTTTCCGCTTCCGTTTGGTGGGCGCTTATCAACTTCTGCGTCAACTTCACCGTTTAGGTAGATTGTGCCTTTATCAGCGACACCATCGTAAACCCATGCAGCGTGTACCCACTCACCTTCTAAGGTGCTTAGGTTAGTCGAAGCGTTGTTGTCCGCTCCCCAGTGAGCCTGGTGAAGGAAACCGCCGCCACGGATACCATTGTGGATACCTTGAGTTGTCTGACCGAAGAGGAACTTATCTCCAGCTAGGTCAGAAGGCTTAATCCAAGCAGTCATTGTGTAGCTGTTTTGACCTTCAACATCATTGACGATACCATCTACACTAGCTCCGGCGACGTTAAGGAAACCGCCTTGGAAGTCCGCTCCAGTTCCTGGAGTTGATCCCTTAGGTGCTCCTGAACCACCAATAGTGAGTTGATCCGCACGATTGATTTCTCCATCGAGGCCGTTAGCTCCTTTATCAGCAACCGTATTGCCTTCTTGATCTTCGAAGTCGAAGTAAACAACAGGTGCTGGTAATGGCGCCTGTGCAGGTTTTCCTGCAATAATGACTAAGTTGTCAATGAAGAGGTCCTGATTGGCTCCACCTACTCGAGCTGAGAAGTTGAATGTGTAACCATCATCACCAATGAATGCTCCTGTATCAACAGCTGTGAATTCAGCATTAGTTGTGAGTCCAGTTGTTATGAAGGTAGCTCCTTTAGAAGGATCCCAGCTGATTTCCATGCTTCCGGTCTTTCTTGAATTATCTTCAAGAACAACTCCGTTTGTGAAAGCAAGCTCACCAACGTCTTCACCGTCGAGGACTCCGGAAATATTGACTCCCTGTTCTGGGTCGCCGTTTCTCCAAGTGTCGACCTCGAATGAGAGGTTTTGATCCGCTTTTCCAGACATTCCTTCTTCAGCAGCACCAAGCTCTCCGAGCTCTGCACTACCGTAGTTGAATGAGAATCCGTCAGCAGGGTCATTTGCACCTTCACTGTCGAACATTTCGTAATCGAATGTTGCTGTGAATCCTTTAGTGGTTCCAGCGAGTCCTGGTACAGAGAAGCTAGAGAAGCCAAGTCCTTGACCATCGATAGTCAACTGGAGGCGACCGTCTTGGACGGAAGCTGCTTCACCTGCGATGACTGTTCCATCACCAAGGTCTTTGGTTCCATTATCAAAAGCATCGAAGTTCTGAGCGTAGTATCCTGGTCTGCTGTTAGCATCGGTAGGACTTGAGCCAGCGGCGATTTCATCACCGTCACTCACTCCATCACCATCAGTGTCAGCATTATTAGGATCTGTACCTGCAGCGATTTCTTCAACTGTGTTGAGTCCGTCACCGTCTGCGTCTGCTCCAGCGTCAATGAGTGGGCTTCCGCCACCAGCGACGAACGCAATGTCATCGGCTGACTTGGCTACATCCCAGATAGCGACCTCATCAATGAGACCAACAAATCCTGCTTCACCATTGTTACGACCACCAATGATTAGGTTGCCGCCTCCGTTTGGTGCGCGTTTTCCACCTTCCCAGTCAAGTTTACCATCAAGGTAGATTTGACCTAGGTCAGCAGGTCCGTCATAAACGAATGCTGCGTGTACCCATCCATCATTAGCAGATGCGTCGTAGTCATTGAGGTTTGTGGCACCATTGGTGTCAGCACCCCAGTGAGCCTGGTGTAGGAATCCGTTATTACGGATACCATTGTGGATACCCTGATTAGTCTGACCGAAGATGAACTTATCTCCACCGAGGTCAGTAGGCTTAATCCATGCTGCGAAGGTGTAACTGCCATCGCGGCTAACTACGCCGCTTAGGTCAACTCCAGGAACATTAATCATTCCGTTCTCAAAACTAGCTGCAGTTCCTGGGCTTGCTCCGTTAGGTGCACCGCCTTCGATTCCGAGTTTAGTCTGATCTGGGCGTGTCACTGTTCCATTGTTACCCCATGTTCCTTTGTCGGCTACTGTGTTAGAAACAGGAGCTGCTACTTTGAAGGTTCCTGCTCCATAACGTTGAGCTGGTCCGCCGTCCACATTTGCCGGGAATGCTCCTGCATCGCCCCATCTTGATCCGCCCACGAAGGTAATTACTCCGCCAGCGTCATTAGTGGAAAGACCTTCTGCTGGGGCTACACCTAGATTGATGTTTGGTTCACCCGCACCGTAACCGGTTCCAACGATTGTGTAGCTTCCGGCTGGTAAAGTGACAGCATCAGCTAATGCCTTAAAGCGCTGACCACCTTCTAGAGTTCCTGGATCCTCTGTAGTGAAGTCTGCGCTTGCAAGAACTTCGACTCCCGCGCCATCAGCACGTGACCAGAGTTGGACGTTAATTGACCTGCTTAGCCCGTCCGAGCCACTGTCGAAAGCACCGAGTGCGCTGACTGTAAGCTCTCCGCTTGTGTCAAAGTCCATTCCAAGGGATCCGCCATATTCTTGGCCACCCTCGGTTCCGGCTGGAATGTCATAGACGATTGTGTCCGGAGCTGCATCACTTTCAAAGTCGAAGTAAGCGACAAGTGAAGATGGAACACTGTTTGAGTCAGTAGGATCAGATCCTGCACGGATCTCAGATCCGTCAGCATATCCATCATCATCAGAGTCTGAATCAAGTGGGTTAGTGCTGGCTGCAATTTCAGCAGCATCATTGAGTCCGTCACCATCGGTATCAGCTGAGAGTGCTGAAGTTCCGGCTGCTACCTCTTCACCGTCAGTTAGTCCGTCATCGTCAGAGTCAGCCTTAGTTGGATCACTCGCAAGTGATGCAAATTCTGCAGCGTCTGAGAGTCCGTCACCGTCGAAGTCGCCTGAGGCAATCGTGGTTTCTTGGTTAGAAAGACCATACATATGGAAGCTTCCTGGAGCTCCTTGCGTGTCGTCATCAGCTACTGTGAACTTAAGACTTACTGTTCCGTCATCACCGGCTCTGTAAACCTGACTGATTGAGTAAGCAGTGTCACGAGTTGCTGCACTGATAGGAGCAAGCTCAGGGTGGTCCTCACTAAATGTGAGTGAACCTGATGCTCCACCAGTTGTGAATTCAAGTGTCTGCTGACGTTGAGTGTCATTCGCCCACTTACGAGCAAAGAGTGTTAGCTTGTAATCCTGACCTGCGTTAAGTCCGCTAAGAGTGAAGGTCTGGTTTGATCCAACGGCACCATCGTTATTGAAGGTGAATGAACCAAGTAGTCCTTTTAATCCGTCGTCAGTTACACCACTGGCACCAACGTCCCAGCCTCCGTTATTGTCGTTGAGTTGATTCTTAACTGATGAAACGTCCCAAGCGAAGTTCGTTGGAGTCGTATTTGCATCAAGTACTTCAAAGTCAACGCCGTTAACTGTTTCGGCACCACCACCACTGATTGCGTGGGTGTAGGTGTTGTCTGCGGAGATTCCTGAATTAGCCGCTGTGAGGGCATTGTTGACGGAAGTTCCGTATGTATCACCGGCTACTTCACCACCAAGGTCGGTGAGGTTACCTGCAAAGAGGTTCTCCCAACCATCAGCAAGTCCGTCACCGTCTGAGTCGTCAGAGGCTGCAGGAACTTGTCCAGCTGCAATGTTAGCGATGTTTCCTGGTTTTAGAGCAACATCCCAGATAGCGATCTCGTCAACAAGACCACGGTATCCGGCGCCACCACCATTACGTCCACCAATTATGATTGTTCCGCTTCCCTGAGGTGGGCGTTTGCCACCTTCATAGTCAAGCTTACCATCAAGGTAGATTTGACCTTTGTCAGCTGCAGCATCGTATACCCATGCGGCGTGTACCCATCCATCTTCATCATCGGCAAGATAGCCGTTGAGGTTAGTGGCACCGTTTGTGTCCGCTCCCCAGTGAGCCTGGTGGAGGAATCCGTTATTACGGATACCATTGTGGATACCTTGGCTAGTCTGACCGAAGAGGAACTTATCTCCACCGAGGTCAGATGGCTTAATCCATGCTGTAAATGTGTAGCTTCCGTCTCCTTCGATAATTGGAGTGGCATCAATTGGAGTCGTAAGGAGTCCGTCCTGAAGATTAGCAGCTTTGCCTGGGCTAGCTCCGGCAGGTGCACCACCTTCGACACCGAGTGTCGTCTGATTTGGTCTTCCTACAGTTGCGTCATTGCCGTTAAATGTACGGTCAGTTACAACGGAACTGGAGTTACCTTCGAAGGTGTAGTAAGCGATAGGTGCTGGTAGAGGTAAGCTAAGAGCATCAGCAGGATCAAATCCACCTGCAATCTCAACATCATCATTTGTTCCGTCACCATCAGAGTCAGCTGATGTAGGATTAGTTCCTACGAGGAACTCATTAGCATTTGTGATGTTATCACCGTCGTCGTCTCCGTCAGCGTCAGTAACACCAAATCCTGCTGCCCATGTGTCTGGGAGTCCGTCACCATCATCATCGAGAGGGCTTTGGCCCGCTGCGAGTTTAGCGACATAATCTGCAGGTGCTGCAATGTTCCATACAGCAACTTCGTCAACGAGTCCTTTGAAGTTATCACCTCCACCGTTGCTACCACCGACGATTAGGTTACCGCTTCCGTTAGGAGCGCGCTTGTCGCCAGAGTAATCTTCAACACCATCAAGGTACATCTTACCAGTGTCATTTGGTCCGTCGTAAACCCATACAGCGTGTACCCATCCGTCATTAGCAGATGCGTCGTAGTCATTGAGGTTTGTGGCACCATTGGTGTCCGCTCCCCAGTGAGCTTGGTGTAGGAATCCGCCGTTACGGATACCGTTATGGATACCTTGACTTGACTGACCGAAGAGGAACTTGTTACCACCAAGGTCAGAAGGTTTGATCCATGCTGCAAGTGTGTAGCTGCCGTCGCCGCTAATTACTTTGCTCATGCTAACTCCTGGTATGTTGAGGTATCCACCTTGGAAGTCAGCTGATTTCGCTGGGCTAGGTCCAGTTCCACCAGAAACTATAGTAGTCTGGTCAGGTCTAACAACTGTTGCATTGTTGCCCCATGCACTGAGGTCAGGAACGATGTTTCCAGAACTTCTCTCAAAGTTGTAGTAACCAACAAGTGAAGGAGGAATGCTGTTAGCATCTTTAGGATCACTTCCAGTCTTGATCTCTTCACCGTCATTGTAACCGTCATCGTCAAAGTCAGCGTCTAATGGATCGAGTCCGAGTCCGCTTTCGGCTGCAGTGATAACGAGGTTATCAATGATAAGAGTTTGGTTAGCACCACCAACACGTGCAGAGATGTTAAATGTGTGATCATCGCTTGCAACGAAGTCACCAGTTCCGACATCACTGAAGTCAGCGTTGGTTGTTAATCCTGTTGTTGTGAATGAAGCTCCACTGGATGGATTCCATGAGAGAGTCATGCTTCCTGTCTTAGTTGAATTGTCCTCTAAGATTATTCCGTTAGTGAAAGCGAGTTGTCCAACGTCTGCACCACCGGCAAGACCAGAGATGTTAACGCCTTGCTCAGCGTCACCGTTTCTCCAAGTATCAACCTCGAAGGAGATGTTTTCTGTAACACCTGGGCGTCCAGCCATTCCTTCTTCAGCTTGTCCTTGGTCACCTAATGGTGCATTACCATAGTTGATTGAGAATCCGTCAGCTGGATCGTTTGCGGCCTCTGAGTCAAAGAGTTCGTAATCGAATGTTGCTGTGAAGCCTTTAGAACTTCCCTTCAATCCTGGAACAGAGAAGCTTGAGAAACCAAGTCCCTGTCCGTCGATTGTGAGGCGAAGAGCTTCTGCTTGAACTGAAGCGGCTTGACCGAAGATGACTGAACCGTCACCGAGTTCAGTTACACCGTCATCAAATCCATTGAAGTTCTGAGTGTAAGTTGCAGAGGCAACTCCCTCTTCACCGTCTAATAGTCCGTCACCGTCAGAGTCAGCGTTAAGTGGCTGTGTTCCGAGTGCGATTTCAGCAGCGTCTGAGAGTCCGTCATTATCTGAGTCAGCTTTAGTAGGGTCACTAGCCTGAGTAGCGTACTCTTCAGCATCAGTGAGTCCGTCACCATCAGTATCAGCTGCGGTAAGGTTGAGAATTTCAGTTGTTGCTGCACCACCAGAAAGTGTGGTGATCTCTGCATCTGTAAGCATTCTGTTCCAAACAGCGAAGTCATCAAGGCGACCTGCTAAACTGTTGTTTAGGTTGCCTCCTTCAGCACCGATAGTAATCTTAGTGAAGGCTTCAAGAGCTTCGGCAGTTCCACCGTTTTCGGCAACTTTTTGACCGTCTACCCAGATTTGCTGAATGCCATCTGCATTACGCTGGAAAACGAAGTGCTGCCACTCGTTTACCTTAATCTGTCCAGCAGCAGTCAAACGCTGATTGCCATTACAACAACCGGACTGGTCGAAGAAGATTGTTCCGTTACCCCAAGGCACGTGAGCTTGGAATCCACGCTCGTTAGCACCAGCACTCGGTGAGTGGATCCAGAATGAACTGGTGTTTCCAACCTGTGTGTTGTTCTGCCAGAAACTGACAGCCATGGTGTTATTTGAAAGAGCAGAATCAAGAGTCGCGTTGTCAATTACAACAGCTGACTTGTCATTAATTGCGCCGAGGTTGATGGAGTAGTCTCCTGCAGCACCAGAGAATCCTTCAGCGTCTGCTGAGAATGCTGCTGGTCCATTAAGTGTACCGTTGAGGCTGTTACCACTCTGGTCATCAGCCTGGTTATCAAAGTTGAGGTAAGCAAGAAGACTTGCGTCTTTTGTTCCACCAAGTGTGGTAAGGTTTCCTGCGTACTTGGTCTCCCAAGCGTCAAGGAATCCGTCACCGTCTTCATCAGGTAGTGAAATGATTGGGTTGCCACCTGTAGCGAGTGCTGCAACTTCTGGTGCAGCGAGTGCTTCAGTCCAAACAGCAACTTCGTCAATAAGGCCTGTGTAACTTCTTTCGCCGTTATTACGTCCGCCAATGATAAGGTGTCCGCCGCCGTTTGGTGGGTTTTTCTGGCCACTCCAGTCGAGTTCACCGTTAAGGTAAATGCTTCCAGTGTCTGTAGCTCCGTCGTAAACGAATGCTGCGTGTATCCAACCGTCTGGGTCTCCAATTTTAGGAGCAGCATGAATTCCAACGACTGCATTGTCTGGTGCAAGAAGTGTGTGGAATCTCATCATGTGCTCGTAAGGAAGCACTCCATTAAAGTTGGTTGAGTTGAAGAGCTGAATTTCAGCAATCTGCATTGAGTTTCCTGCACCTTTAACGGTTGGGAAAACAATCTTATAAGAAGTGTACTCAGTATCGTTGTCAAAATTAACAACTGTGCCTGCAGTGTTTCTCGCGTCTGGAAGTTCAACACTTGCTGAATCAATAAGAGTCCAGTTTTCTGCTTCACCAAGACTGTTGTCTTCACTGGTGATAGCGTCATTGGTTCCATAAATTGCAACGCTTGTTGGGTCACGCTCTACAGCATCGTTAGCTGTTGAGAGTGCGATTCCTTTAACAACTGAAGCAGCAGCAGGAGTTACAATGATACCAGTGTTAGTTCTTGCGAAGTTTAAGTACTTCGATCCACCGTTACCGTCAATTGCCTTGGCAGGTGCTTCACCTCCAGGATAATTACTTGCAGAGGTTCCTGATCTGTAAGGAATTAAATCGTTAAGATTTGTGTTTCCGTTTGTATCTGCACCCCAGTGAGCCTGGTGTAAGAAAGCGTTGTTACGGATACCGTTGTGGATACCTTGGCTAGTTTGACCAAAAATGAAGCGCTCTCCATCGAGAGAATCAGGCTTGATCCATGCAGTCATTGTGTAGCTACCTGTTCCTGAATCCCTGATCTGGGAATTCATGTCAATTCCTGGAACGCGGAAGTGTCCACCGCTCATTTGTGCAGCAGCACCTGGTGTGTATCCATCAGGGGCTCCACCGTCAACGAATGTAATGTTTCCGCTGACTGAAGCTGTATTATCATTGAAGCTACGGTCCAATGATGAAGTAGACTTGCCTTCAAAGTCATAGTAAGCGATCGGAGAAGGGAATGGTGGAATACTGTCAGCACTCGCTGGGTCTGATCCCTTAGCAACCTCGGCTCCATCATTGAAACCATCATTGTCACTATCAACTTTAGTTGGATCAGTTCCTGCAGCTATTTCAGCGCCGTCAGAAAGTCCGTCATTATCTGAGTCTGTATTATTTGGATTAGTTCCAGCAGCAAACTCAGCACCGTCATTGAGTCCATCATCATCACTATCAGCATCGATAGGTGAGGTGACGCCTTCAAATTCTGCAAGGTCTGAGAGTCCGTCACCGTCGAAATCACCAGTGGTGGCTCCAACAATCTGAACTCCGTGGAAACCAGAGTTATTACTTCCGCGAATAATGTTTACGGTTTGAGTGTCTCCTGAGAGTCCCTCGAAAATTGCGTAGTTCGCTTGAGGGTTTCCGTCAGCTTCATCAGTCGTTTGAGTGTACTGGGCTGGGAAGTCTCCTCCTTGTTGAGAGAAAGTTTTGTATGAGAATGTCTTTCCACCTTCAAGAGCTACTTTACCAGTACGGTCATTACCGTCACTACCGAAGTAAACGTAAAGGTTATAACCATCAGCAAAAGCTGAGTTGATTCCAGTAAGTTTAACTTGAGCTGCTCCGTCACCTCCGACTGCGTCGGTGTAACCGTTCATGAGCTTATTGTCACCATTACTTGCACCATTGTTGGTGTTCCAAGTTCCGTTAGAACTCCAGTCAACTGTGAAGCCGTTAGTGATTGAGCCGTTAGCTCCAGCATCTACACCGTTAGTGCTGACCCATCCTTTGGATGGAATTACACCAGCAACTGTATCAGCATCCATAGTGGCAGCAGCATTATCGCGATCACTATTTAAACTAACTCCTTTGGATCCAACAGAAACTCCAAGGTCAGTCGTGTTGCCTGTAAGAGCAATCTCAGCACCGTCAGGGATGCCGTCGTTGTCTTCATCAAGCGGTAATAGGTTAATTGGGCTTTGACCACCTGCGAGTGCAGCTACTTGGCGAGCCGTAAGGACCTGATTCCAAACTGCAACGTCATCAACGATACCCTTATAGTTGGCTTCACCATTGTTACGTCCACCAACAATTAAATTACCTCCACCTTGAGGCTTTCTTTTTCCTCCTGTCCAATCAGCTTCACCATTGAGGTAAATTGTACCAATGTCAGCTGCGCCATCATAGACGAACGCGGCATGAACCCATTCGTTAGCGCTAAGTCTTGTTGCGCCGTTAGTATCAGCTCCCCAGTGAGCTTGGTGAAGGAAACCACCATTACGGATACCGTTGTGGATACCTTGATTGGTTTGACCGAAGAGGAACTTGTCACCATTGATGTCGCTAGGCTTGATCCAAGCGGCTAAAGTGTAGCTGTTCTGACCTTCAACGTCATTGACAATACCTTCAACGCTGATTCCTGGAATGTTAAGGAAACCTCCTTGGAAGTCAGCTCCTGTTCCTGGAGTTGAACCTTTAGGTGCTCCTGAACCTCCAATAGAGATTTGGTCAGCGCGATTAATATCAGCAGTAAGACCATTAGGTCCTTTGTCAGCAACTGTATTACCTTCCTGACCCTCAAAGTCGTAGTAAGCAATAACAGCAGGTAAAGGAGCTGGAGTAGGCTTACCAGCAACAATAATCAAATTGTCGATGAAGAAGTCCTGATTGGCTCCACCCACACGAGCAGAGAAATTGAAATTAAATCCGTCATCACCAACAAATGCTCCAGTGTCTACGTCTGTGAAGTCTGCGTTAGTTGTGAGTCCAGTAGAATAGAAGCTGGCTCCGTTTGAAGGATCCCAGCGAATTTCCATGCTTCCTGTCTTTCTTGAATTGTCTTCAAGAATAACTCCGTTAGTGAATGCGAGTTGACCAACGTCTGCACCGTTAACGAGTCCTGAGATGTTAACACCTTGTTCAGGATCTCCGTTTCTCCAAGTGTCGACCTCGAAGGAGAGGTTTTCTGTAACCCCTGGGCGTCCAGCCATTCCTTCTTCAGCTTGTCCTTGCTCACCGACTTCGAAATTTCCGTAGTTGAATGAGAAACCGTCAGCTGGATCATTTCCTCCTGCTGAATCAAAGAGTTCGTAATCGAATGTGGCTGTGAAACCTTCAGAGGTTCCCTCCATTGCTGGAACAGAGAAGCTTGAGAAACCAAGTCCTTCACCGTCTCTAGTAAGCTGTAATCTGCCACCTAGAACACGTGCAGCAGCACCAGTAATTTTTGATCCGTCACCTAGATCAGTTACTCCGTCAGCAAAACCGTCGAAGTTTTGTGCGTATGTTGGAGCAGCAGCCGGTGGTGCGCCGTCAGGTCCTGCAGTTGTATTATTCTGAACTTGATCAGCTGTAAGAGCTCCATTGTAAATTCTGAATTCATCCCATGAAGCGTTAGCTGCGTTGTCTCCCCACTGTGAACGGCCGAGGAAGAAGTCAGCATCATTTAATCCGGAAAGATTGTTGTCTGTGTCTCCAGCAGCAACTTCAGTTCCGTTTTTGTAAATTGTAACTTTAGTCTTGTTATCTGCACCGCCAGTGTCGTCTACAGTAACAACCCAGTGAACTTGCTCGTCGATTGGGTTAGTAGGCTGTCCACCAAAGTTACCAAGAGTTAGGTTAGACTGAGCATTCCAGCGCCACTCATTTTCGTTAATGTTGCCTCCCTTTGTGAAAGACATGTGCATTACGTTACTAGAAGATGATCCAACACTGAAGACTCTGGACCAGTTCTGAGCTGATCTTTGTGTTGACCAAGTCTCGATTGAAGCACTTGAAAGACTGCTGATGAGGCCAGCAGGTAATCTAACATAGTCTGAGTCAGCTTTTCCACCACCAGCGAGGGTAACACTACCTCCGCCAACAGTTCCGTCATTTCCACCGACATCAACGAGGGTTCCATCTTTTCCACCAACAGAATCAACAAGAGTTGTTCCTGCTCCACCTTCTTCTTCAAATTTCCACTGGTGAATGACCACTGCACTTGAAGGAGCTGGTTGAGATACGTTGATTGTTGTAGTGGCTGTTTTTTCAACACCGTCTGCGTCAGTAGCTGTAAGTGTATAAGTTGTTGTTTCTGCAGGGCTGACTGAAGTTTCAGTTCCAGTCACTGCGCCAACGCCATTATCAATTGAAATTGTGTCTGCTCCAAGAATGCTCCAAGAGAGTGTTGCACTTCCTCCTGCAATAATAGAAGAAGAGTCAGAAGAGAAAGAAGCAACGATTGGACCTCCAAGACCAAATGTTGTTCTATCACTATTAAAGCTATTAAAAACTGATGAAGCGCTAAGGGATTGATCCCAAATCTTCATTTTTGCGATACTAAGTGAACCACTTAGATTATCAGTACGAGTACCGTTTGGCTCATTCTGGTTTCCAATAACAATTGGAAGAGGTGTTGCATCTGGATCATTTGCTACTCCCCAAGTGTTTATGGCTGGGTCGTTATTTTCAGAGTTTGATAAGAATCCATCAACGTAAATAGATCTGGTATTTGTGGCTTTATCATAAGTAAGTGCCAAGTGATGCCATTTACCAGCTTCAGGTGCTCCTGTTTGACCGGCTACGAAAGCCATGTCACCTGAGCCGCCCCAACCACCGAGTGCACCCCAAGTGTTGTGGTTTCCGTAATTCATTGACCAGTTAGTAGAATCAGGACCTCCTCTGCGGCCCCATGCTACGATTGTTTCTTCACCTGGAAAATCAGGATTAAATACCCAAGTCTCTACTGTTCTATCAGCATTACCTGTAAGAGGGGAAGTCGGTCCAACGTACCAATCATTTGTTCCATCAAGAGTGACAGCTTTAACTCCGTCAACCTCGGTAACACTTGGAGTGTCAACTTCTGCAGTGAAATCACCATCAAGTGTTCCACTGTTAGTTATAGTTGCTAGTTCACCAAGATCAGCACCGGTTAGATCGATATCAACGATTGGTAGTACTTCAACTGTTGAGCTTACAATCACTGCCTGTAAAATTGGATTTCCATCAGCAGCCACTTGAGCAGCACCGCCAATGTTGTTCTGCATCTTTACTGCAATTGTTCCATCAGCCGCTGCAGTTGCGTCTACGTTGTAAGAAAAGCCGTTTGCATTAGTCCAGGTCCCGTCTCCACCTTCGGAATTGAAATTATCAACAGCAAGTTCACCGTTTACGGCAATGTCCCAGCCGCGGTCACGATCAGCACCCTCATTAAAGAGAAGCTGTACTTTATATGTGCTGCCTGCAGTTAAGCCAGCTACAGAAACATCGAGTGCGTTTGGTGCACCTTGCCAACGGATGTCTCTCATGATTTCTGAGAGAGCTGCAGCCGAGCCTTCAGTGCCGCCTGTGAAAGCGGTGGCTCCTGCCCAGTTGTCAATTTGGTTTGGCGCAGTTATTGTTACGCTAACGTCACCGACTTGAACTTTACCTTCAGCAACAACAGAGTCACCTAAGCCGACTCGGTCAGTTGAGAAAGTGACGCCGTTGACTGACGAGTCACCGTTACCAAAAGCATCAACCGCAATAATTGCTTTGTTAGGGTCAAGGCTTAGATCATCGGGTCCGCTAATTTCTGTTACGGATCCTGTTATCACTTCAAAGGCTGAAGCGTTGTTAGTTGAAAATACTAACAGAGTAACAATAGTTACAAGTAGGGCACAGAAGCCCTTTAAGGTTTCGTTTTTCATGGAGGTTATAGTGTTAGGTTTGTGTAGTGGAGTATATGTTTCAGACCTGGTCTGAAATCATTCCAAACCAGTAAATGGGTATTTTTGTCAAAAATTCGTCACAAAGTCGAGTTAAATTAATATTAAATTAATGAGGGGTTCAGAAGTTTTTAAAATTTCCTCACTAGATATTATTAATAGTTAACCAAAGTTAACTACTTTAGAAAAACACGAATCTATTACATACTATTGGTTGCGGTTTTCTAGTGATGGTGTTGTTTTCCGGTTCGCCGCTCATAAAAATTGAACTGCTATAATCTATAAAAACCATGATTAATCCAGATCGAGCCACGCTCGATTTTCTAAACAGTTTTTCTCCTGAATCTCAACAAAAGGGGGAAGAATGGCATCGCGAAGGCTGCGTCACTCAAATATTTGGTAATTATCTTCTTATTAGAGGGCGAGTTGAAAGTCCTGAAGGTGAAGGCATTGAAACTAGTCTCACTATGAAGGGTAATGGTTGGATAGGAGAGTCTAATAGTGAATTAAATACAGATTGTCCCGGACTCTATGCCACTATGCTGGAGCGTTTGGAAAGAGGAAAGAATCTCCCTGAATCTCCAAACGAGATTGACGACACGCCTTTACCGGTTCTTCTCGAAGAAAAATTGGATCGCGAATTAATTGATGAAGAAGAATCTTATCTAGCAAAGCTTGAGAAACGTTATAGAAGGTTTGCCATTAGTAAGGAGATCTTTGATCACGATCTAATTCGTTTGGATCCTAGATGGGAAGTAAAAGGATACGATGCTCTTGAACTGTGGCCTACTCCGCCAAAGAACATTGCGGAGTTTTGGAATTACTTAGCTTATGCCTTTGAGAAGAAGGGGCTCGGGATTCCAGCCTTTATGAGAGGAGTGACTGATCTTAATCATACTCAGTCTAAGTTAATGAGCTGGGAGCATGATAAGGAAGTGGTTGAGTGGAGTGAGAAGATTGGAAAGTTTATTGATGGTCCTGAGAAAGAAGAAGGCTTAAAGAGTGGAGAGTTTTGTCTCGAGATTACAACGAACAGGGCTAATTTGAAATGGAAGCCCGATGGGCAGGAAAGTTTTTCTGTATTATCAACTCAAGAAATATTGGAGCTTGTTGAGAAATATGATGTGGGGCTTCTTGAGATGGATAATGATTCAGATCTATTATGGGCATCTTATCTTAATTATAGAGGAAAGGCAGGAACCGAAGATATTCGGTTAGAGTCTGAAATAGCAGGTAGGTTTCTGAATGAACTTTTTAGAAGAGCATCACTCAACGAAAAGTTAGTAGATCTCGATGGGCAGCCTATTAATATTTCTCAGACCAAACTTAACTGGTCTTGTGAGTTAGATTCCAATTCGACGAAAGGTGATTGGAAAATTTTCCTTATGATGGATGATGGGGAAGTGGTACCTCATTCATTGAGATTATTACCGGGACTGCAAAATTTATACCTTTCTGATGATATTGTATTCCAGGGGCCTCCTAGTTGGGCTGAGAGCACAGATGTTCATCCTTCTTACGATGTCCCCAAGGAGGTAATAGAAAGCGCTACTGGAGTTGCTTTCTTAAAGCGTTCAGGCGCCAGTATTTCAGAGTCATTAGAGTCGAGAGTTGATGACGCTGTTCTGGATGTCACTTTAGATGCAAAACTAGTGAGTGGTTTAAGCTCTGCTACAAGTGAGCATTTAATTTTGGGCTGCAAGGCCAGTGATGAGTCGCTTAACAGGGTTGAGACATTAAGTGCTGAGGGTTGGTTAATTGTGGATGATAAACAGAGGAATGATGGTCGAATCACTCATTATGATCGTAGTCTTCTTCATAGGACGCAGTCATACCTGGCAAAGTTGGTGACATCTTACGATGAGTCGCATGAGGCATTTAAACTTAAATTAACTAAAGCCTTTCCTCAAAAATTTACGAAATGGATCGATTCTCTTCCCGCAGGAATTAACGTTGAGACTGATGAGTTTATTGGGTCGTTACTAAAAGATCCAGTTAAGGCCTCTCTTCGATTCGAAGTTGTTGGTGAAGAGATAGATTGGTTTGATTTAAAAGTAGTTGTTGATGTCGAGGGGAAAGATCTTTCAACGGATGAGATAAAAAGTCTAGTCGAGGCTAGAGGAGATTTTGTAAGAACAAAGGATGGTAGTTGGGTGCGCGTTGCATTCGATATGACTGAAGATCAGACAGATGCGGTTCAGGGCTTGGGTATAGATCCTTATGACTTGAGCGGTGAGAGTCATAGAATGCACGCTATGCAGCTTAGTGACCCTGCCGTTAAGGAGATCTTTGATAGTAAAGCTTGGGATAAGATTTGTAAGAGAGCTGAGGAAGTTAAGTTAAGAGTAAGGCCAGCAGTGCCTTCAAACCTACAGGCTGAACTTAGACCTTATCAAGTTGAGGGTTTTCATTTCCTTTCTTACTTAGCTACTAACAGTTTTGGCGGAATTCTTGCTGATGATATGGGTCTAGGAAAAACGGTCCAAAGTTTATGTTGGCTCTTGTGGTTGAGAGCAAGATCTGAGGGAGATCCTTTACCTTCATTAGTGATATGCCCGAAGTCAGTTTTGGATGTTTGGTCGGGTGAAGTGAAGAAGTTTGCTCCTGAGATGAGGGTTCAAGTCCTAAGATCCAAGGATGAGTTGGACATGGATGCTCTCAAGAATAATGTTGATCTTTTAGTTCTTAACTATGCTCAGCTTCGTGTTGGTGAGGAGCAATTGACTAAGCAGGAATGGTTAGCTGTAATTTTAGACGAAGGTCAGCAGATTAAGAACCCGGATTCAATGGCTGCCAAGGCTGCTAGAAAACTCAATTCTGAGCACCGTATTGTTTTAACAGGAACCCCTATAGAAAACCGTTTATTAGATGTTTGGTCACTCATGGCATTTGCAATGCCTGGCGTCTTAGGTGATAAAAAATACTTTAGAAAACGCTTTGATAGAAGGAAAGATGAAACTGCTCAGTCGAGATTGTCTGCTAGGTTGAGACCGTTCCTTTTAAGAAGAACAAAGTCTCAAGTGGCGATGGATTTACCTCCGCGTATTGAAGAGCAGGTTTACTGCACAATGGATGGAGATCAGGCAGAGCTTTACGAGACAGAGATGAAGAAAGCTCAGAAAACAATTCTTGGTATGGGTTCCAATGAAGAGCTTAGAAAGAATAGTCTTATGGTTCTGCAGACCCTAATGAGATTACGTCAGATTTGTTGTCACCCGGCACTCATTAACCCTGAAAATACAGAAGCTGAAAGTGCAAAACTTAATGCTCTATTCTACTTACTTGATCAGTTAAGAGAAGAAGGTCATAAGGTCCTTGTATTCTCTCAGTTTGTAAAGATGCTGGATATAATTAAAGGTCGTCTTGAAGATGAGGACAGACCGTATAGTTATCTCACAGGGCAGACTCAGGACAGGGGTAAAGTGATTGAAGAGTTTCAAACGACAGAAGACCCTTCTGTTTTTCTTTTGTCACTGAAGGCTGGTGGTAGTGGATTGAACTTAACTTCTGCGTCATACGTTATTTTGTATGATCCGTGGTGGAATCCTGCCGTTGAGAATCAGGCTATTGACCGTACTCACCGGATTGGGCAGAAGAATAAAGTGATCGCTTACCGATTGCTGATGAGGAATACAATTGAGGAGAAAGTCAGAGTCCTTCAGGAACAAAAACAGAAAATGTTAGACGATGTTCTTGGCGAAGAATCTTTCTCTAAGGGGCTCGAAATGAAGGATATTGAATTTTTATTCACTCCTGACAAGGATCCATCAGAGGAGGTGCAAATTATAGAATCTGAGGAGTTTATAGAGTAATTTTGAGGCTATTTCTTGTATTTTAATAATTGATGAATCCACTAACATAATGAACTCGTAATATTTCGTGGTGGAAACTTAAAAAATGTCGAAATACCCTGTATTTTGGGATTTTTCATAGGATTCAGGTCATAAAACTAACCTTAAATCATTGAAATACACAGAAAACCCAAAAAATAAGCACATATCATAATTAGTTCATGCTTGAAGGTTTTTATTTCAGTAATAATATATAATTTCAGGGGGTATTAATATAAATGAAAAATTATTTTCTAGCGATTCTTTTAGTTTCTTACATTTCAGCAGCTGGCACACTTAGTGCAAGGGTGTTCGAAGATCAGTTCGGGCGTATAATAAACGCTGAACTTGTTTCCCATACTGGTGACGAATCAGAAAATGTCACTATTAAGAAAAGTGGTAAGAAGATGGTTGTGAAAGTTTCTTTATTTAGTGAAAAGGATCAAAAGTTTATTCGTGAATGGATGACTAAAATACCACCTACTTTGGATTACAATTTTCGAGTAGAGGTCGCCAAGAAGGAAATTGAAAACAAACCAGGTTCTAGCCCTTTTAATAAATCAGATGATAAGGAAGTGGCTTATTTGATGAGGTTAACAAATTTGACCCGTCAACCAGTTAGTGGTCTTAGAGTTGAATATCGTGCATACATGAAAAATTATGGTAGAAGCGATGATACGAGCTCTATCAGGGAAGAGGCCGAGAAATCAGGAAGAGACTTAGGAGGGGTAACCGATAAACAAATTGAAGACTTTATCAGAGAAAGATTCGGGGGAGGATCTCGAAGCAGAAGAGGAAGAGATTCTGGTGGTTCTACCAAACCAAAAATAATTCATATCGAAGAAACAAAGAGCATCGAAGAAACTCTCAAATTTAATCAAGCGGTTACTATAGAATCTAAGGCAATGAAACTTGATTCGTTTAAATCAAGATGGTCAAATACTCGTTACAAAGATGAGCTAATTGGTGTAATTGTTCGAGTCTTTGAACCTGGTGGCGAAATGGTCTATGAGTACAGAGATCAAAGTACTAAAGAGTACATCTGGGCAGAAAGCAGTAGTCCTGTCAGAGGGTTTACAGATGATGAGCCTGATCTAGGATTTGAGGATTCTAGTAGACAGCCCAGAGGGTTTACAGGCGAATAAAATCTATAATAGTAGAGTTTAATGCACTCTTTGACCTGGTTGAGCGCCCTCATCAGGAGATATAAGGAAGACATCTTTTCCACCTGGTCCTGATGCAATGACCATCCCTTCACTTACACCAAATTTCATTTTTCTTGGTGCTAAGTTTGCGACCATTATGACTAGTCGGCCGACAAGATCTTCAGGGTTATAGGCTGATTTAATTCCGGCAAAAACATTTCTTCTTTCATCACCTCCGAGGCTCAGTGTGAGCTGTATAAGTTTCCTAGCTTCAGGAACTTCATTAGCTTCTATTATCCTAGCTACTCTGAGGTCAGGTTGCATAAAATCATCAAAGCTAATTTCTTCACCAATAGGTTCATTTTCTAACGGCTCAGAACTATCATCCCAATCAGATTTTAATGTCTCTTCTTTATTGTTCTCTTTGCTTTCTTCAGTCATGGCTTCAACGTCTTTAATATCAATTCTGGCCATCATGTGTTTAAATTTATTAATTTTAATTCCAGTGAGTGGGGTTTTGGCCTGATCCCACGATGTTATTTTTTCTCCAAAAAGTTCCTCGGCTTTCTCTGAGATAGAAGGAAGAACAGGAGTGAGATAGATGACTAATTGTCTAAAAAGATTGAGGGCAATTGTGCAGACATCTTGAAGTTCATTCTGTTTGCTAGGATCCTTATTCAACTCCCAAGGAGCGCTTTTCTCTACAAAAGGATTCGCTTTATCTGCGAGTTCAATGATTCTTCGCATTGCATGAGAGAAGTCTCCATTTTCGTAATCTTGTGCGATAGATTCACTCATCTCTGCAGCTTCTTTAAAGAGGCCTCCGTCATCAGGGTAAGTTGAAGAGAGTCCTGTTTTTGAAATAAATTTAGCGCTTCTGCTGGCAAGATTAATGACTTTACCAATAAGATCCGTATTAACTTTCATACGGAAGTCTTCGAGATTTAAATCTATGTCTTCAACTTTACTCGATAGGCGGCTTGCGTAGTAGTAACGAAGAGATGAAGGATTGAGGTGTTTAAGGAAAGTTGAAGCTTGAATAAAGGTTCCTTTACTTTTTGCCATTTTCTCCCCATCAACAGTAAGAAAGCCGTGGATATGAATTTTATTCGGTAACGAATAAGGTGAGCTTTTGAGCATTGCAGGCCAAAATAATGTATGAAAGTACTGAATGTCTTTCCCAATGAAATGGTGTATTTCAGTATTTTCACTTTTCCACCAATCCTCAATCTTTTCGTTCTCTCTATTACACCACTCTTTCGTACTGGCGATGTAACCTATGGGAGCATCAAACCATACATACCAGTAGTTTCCTGGACTGTCAGGAATCTCGAAACCAAAGTATGGGGATGGTCTGGAAACGTCCCAGTCCTTGAGTTCGTTATTCAGGAAATAATTTTTAAGATAGTTTGCGCTTTCAGGAGGTAGGGTACCGCTCTGAGTCCATTCATCTAAGAAAGAGTGGAGCTGTTCTATTTGAACAAATAAGTGTTCTGCTTTTCTTGTTTCTGGAGTTGTTCCTGAGAGCGTGCTTATCGGATTAATAAGATCTTTTGGGGAATACGTCTCACCGCATTTTGAACAGTTATCACCCGGTTGGTCGTCGGCATTACAAGTAGGACATTTTCCTCTAACCATTCTGTCAGCCAAGAACATTCCTTTTTGAGTATCATAGAGTTGCTCTATCTCTTTCTTTACAACCATTCCACTTTTATTGAGCGAATCCCATATCTCTATGCAAGTTTCTCTATTCGCTTCACTATTGGTGCTCCCATAATGATCAAATTGTATATCAAAACCGGAAAAGTCATTTTGGTGAGACTTTGACATCTCGTCAATTAACTCATTTTCAGTGCGTCCCTCGTCTGCAGCTCGGATCATTATAGCTGTTCCATGAGTGTCATCTGCACAAATGTAAATTGCTCTATTTCCCCGTAAACGTTGAAAACGTGACCATATGTCAGTCTGAATGTATTCCACGAGGTGCCCTATATGGATATGGCCGTTAGCATATGGTAGGGCAGAAGTGACAAGAATGTTTCGCATTATAGGGCAACTGTGTGTGCTATAGATTCTATAAGTGATTGTTGGAGAGTTTCAAACGGAGAACTTCAACAATTTCACCTTACTTTATCTTTCCACCTATTCCAATTATGGTTGCGTTTGACTTAGCAGATTCAGCTTCTGCTATTTGACCATTTTTCATATACATTTGTGACAGTGATGTCCATGCAAGTTGGTCATTGGGACTTATTTCCGTAGCCATTATAGCCGCACCAATAGCCTCTTTTGTTTTACCTATTTTCATTAGTGCCATTCCTAGTGCATGCCATCCATCAAAAAAATCCTTATCCACTTCTGTAGATTTTTTGTAAAATTCTGCAGCGGATTCAATGTCGCCTATGGCAATTTTACCGTTTCCTTCATCATATAAATCATGAGCAGATTGATTCATGTAAAAGGGTTATTCTTTTAAGCGCTATTTCTGGATGCTCTGAGTTTTAGGTATAATGTTCTAGACTCATTGCTTATATCTTTTCTTTGCTCTATTAACCAAGAGCGGAATCTTAGGTCGATGTTTTGTTTGCGGATTCGACTACTGATTTCTCTTTTAACTTCAGTTTCAAGAGGGTTGGATTTTAAAGATTTTTCTGCAATGTAAACGATCATGCCTCCATCGGTATCCATTAGAGTTTCACTAATCTTACCTGCAATGGTGCCAGGCTTCGTTGTTTCATCACCCTTAGTTGCAACTGTTCCAAGTACGGCTCTTCTCAGTAGTTCTGAATCAACTTCTGAGTCGGCTGGAGGAGATTTTAAATTGTAACTATATCGAGAAACATTATACCCATTCTTTTCGGCAGCAGCTTTGATAGTGGGACCGTCAGCAGTTGATGAACTGAGTTTATTTTTTGCTTCCTCAAGTTCTGATTTGATCTTATCCAAGGACTTTTCAGCAATCATCTTTTCTTTAAGTATATCTTTAGCCTCATCAAAATTCATAGGCTTTGGCTCAACGATTTCGATTAGTCGAACGAACCAAAATCCATCAATTGTTTTAAAGGTTGTTACTGGATTCTCTTCTTTATCGAGATTAAAAACTCTGCCTATTAGCTGCATGTTTTCTTTGAGATCTTCTGGGAAGTTTTCCCTATCAATTGCTGTTTCTATTTTCTGATACTTAACTGGCTTATCCTCGGCTGAAACAGCGCTAACATAGCGAGCAGATATTGCAGAGAAGTCAGCGCCGTTAGCATTAATCTCTTTGTTGAAACTTTTAATCGTGTTGGCAAATTTAGTGAGCAATGCATTTCTTTCCTGAGGAGTTAATACTTTAGGCTCTTCTTTATCTTCAACTTTTGCAGGATCCTCTGTGGTGCTTTCTTCTTCTATAACTGTATTGTCCTTCGTTTCTTCGGTAATTTCCTCAGAACTCTTCTCTTCTTGAGTTTCTACTGTTAAAGGCTCTTCAGATACCTCTACGGTTTCCTCAGTTACTTGACATGGATTTTCATTTTTCTCAGGAGTTGGCTCAGGAGTTGGCTCAGGAGTTGGCTCAGGAGTTGGCTCAGGAGTTGGCTCAGGAGTTGGCTCAGGAGTTGGCTCAGGAGTTGGCTCAGGAGTTGGCTCAGGAGTTGGCTCAGGAGTTGGCTCAGGTTTTACATAAGTTGGGTCTTCAAAGAAGATATATTCGAAGGATCTTTTCTCTTTACTCTGAATAAGAGTTTTCTGCCTTTCTAAAAGACGGCGCTCTTCTTCTTTCTTTTTTCGTTCTTCTTCTTTCTTTTTTAATTCCTCTTCTGTTAATCCTTTTTTGTCCTCTTTTTCTTTACTCTCATTGGAAAGATTTGTGATTTTGTCGAAACGTTCTTTTAATTCAGTATCGTTTAATTCTATTTCACTTTTTACGTCATCAACCTTTTTATTGATTACATATGCAACAATATGTTGATTTTCTTTTTTGTAAGTAAGGTCAATTTCATGATCTGAAGGTGTAGAACCACTGCCGATTAAATCTCTGATTCGATCGTAACTAATCTTATCAGCAATGAACTGACTGAAGTTCTCTTCTGTGAAATCACCGCTCAAAAACTGATCCTTAAATAATTCCCATTGTCTTATATCAAATTCGTTCAATGGCTGCCCGAGAGTGTCTCTTACCTGAAAGAGATCCATCTTTTTAATTTCTTTGATTATGTCGTCTTTTGAAACATGAATTTCATAATCCTTAGCTTTACTTCTTAGGAGAGTCAGGTTGTAAACATAGGCTTGATAAAGACTAATGGAGTCTGTCTCTGAATCTGAGGCTCTCTCGCTGGTGATTTGTTGAAAGAAATCAATATAATCTGCACCCATTCTAAAGATTAAATTACCAGCCAAAGGTCTAAGGGTAATATCCCAATCTTTTTGAGTGTATGATTTCCCATCAATTTTGAAAAATTCTTTATCTTCCTGCTTATTTTGAACTTTACCCGCATCGTAAAAAAAAGTGAAAGCGATAATGACAATGATTGCCACGAAGAGCATTACTGTGGTCTGGTATTTTCGGAAGTAGAACAGCATTTTTTTTTTCTAAAATAGGGATTATTTCCAATGAATGGAGAGGGGACACTAATTGCAATTAGTATAGAAATTCAAGGGGATTTTTGGCGTTTATGGGGTTTACTGGTGTTATAAGTGTATAGGGAATGGTTAGATGGAATCAACTTCCTAGAGCTGAGTCCATTGCATTATCGGCTGAAGTTCCATTTTGCTGAGCTCTTAAGTAGCAGTCTCTTGCCAAATCTAGGCGCTTTGGGTTCGCCGTAGCATACAGGTATGCAAGGTTGTAATAGGCATCACCGAAACTTGGATCCAAGGCGATGACGCTCTCAAATTCTTTTATGGCCTTTTCCCTTAATCCTTGCTTGATGCAGATGGCTCCTAGATAGTGGTGAGCTTTAGCGTTATCTGGGGATATTTTAAGTCCTCTGTCAATGCTTGCGATAGCTGCATCGTCCATACCTATTCGATAGTAATAAACACCTAAAAGAAAATGAGAGTAACCATCATTAGGATTTAATTCTATAGCCTTCTTAAAAAAATCTTCTGCTTCTTTTTGGAGACCGAGCCTCATTTTAACGAGTCCGAGATTTCTAGTGGTATAAACATTTTCTGGGGCTAGTGATAAAATTTTAGAATAATGAGTGGCGCATTTTTCGAAATTTCCTTTGGCGAAATCATACGCAATAGCGGCTGCATATTGAGTGAGGTTTTCATTTAATCCAACCTTGGAATGATCGCCTTCATTATTATCACCTGCCTCCGGGTAAGTGATTTGTTGGTCGTTACCTTGAACAATGATTAGTCCGGACTGATCGCCAAGTTCTCCCAAAAGACTTTCTCTTAGTAGTGCTTGTTCCTGCTCAGTGAGCACGGTTCCTTTTCCTGCTAGTTTTTCAATTTGATTAATCAAACCTCTCGAAGCGACTCCTTGTCTCGTAAGCTCTGCTAGCACAAGCTCTTTGGCTTGCTTTCTCCATGCCTGTTGCATGATTTGTCTTTTTACAATACCTCTAAGGGCTTTGTTTTCTATGAGGGCCTCCTGAGCAATGGATTTTCTTCCATCCGGCGATTCGAGAGATTTTGCCAACTTATCCTCGGTGAGCTTAAGTTTGTCTGATAGGTCTACAATTTTTTGCTGGAATTGACTGTTTTCCTGTTGGATAGCGGCCAGGCGTTCTTCGACTCCTTCTATTCTTTTCTTTAAGGAAGCAATCTGCTCAGCGTCACGCTCCTTTTCACTGGATAGTCTTTGTACTTCAGTTCTAGCATCAGATAATTCTTTTTTTAGGGTGACGTTCTCAGCAAGTAACTTCTTAAGATCATTGTCAGTTGCCCCATTAAGAAGTTCTTCGATTCTCTCTCTTTCTATTTTAAGTGCAGCCTTTTGGGCATCAATCGAATCTGTTGATGCTTTAACTTTTTCTATTTCTGCTTCAAGTTCAGTATTTCTTTTTTTTGCATTTGCAAATGATTCGTTAACTAACGCTATATCATTTTGAAGATGAGCAATTTCGGCTTTAAGAGTTTTCTCATTTTCTGATCCGGGTTGACCTGACTTAAGTTTTTCTTGAGCTAATTTAAGTTCATCAGTTAGACTGATTTGAGCATCTTTAGAGTTTTTCAAGTCATCGAGAGCTTTATTGTAATCCAGTTGAGTTTTCTGTAAGTTTTGCACCAACTGCTGCCTTGCTGACTCTAAATTTTTTATTGTTTCATCTCTCTGCTCTAAGAGGGTACCGCCATTATTGACTTTGTTATCAGTGTTAGGAATGTTATCTTTGGGCGCTTCATCTTTCGGGAGAACTTTTTTGCACCGGTCAATGGCTTCATTAACTTTTCTTCTACGATAATCAAGAACCTCAGGTC
>Ga0209404_10000423_pt1 | contig 32858 bp, 34 predicted proteins | sample TroAtlMetagenome_2_FD_187447 | JGI IMG/M metagenome (GOLD analysis project Ga0209404, IMG submission 187447) | Marine eukaryotic phytoplankton communities from Atlantic Ocean - Tropical Atlantic ANT8 Metagenome (SPAdes) (version 2) | ecosystem: Environmental > Aquatic > Marine > Oceanic...
AAAATAGGGGACACAATTAAGGTTCCAGTACCACTGGAAGAAGTACAAGAGCAAATATTTAATGTGGTGATTTTGTAACATGTCAAGGAGAATATTTACACAACAATCTTATTTAAATTATTTGTTATTAAGAGATTTGAAAAGCCTATCAGCTTCGACACCTCGAAAGAACTTGCCTGTTTTAAAAAATGTCAGCAAACTAACAAAAACTAGGACTGCAAAAGTATTAAAATTGACAGGCGCCTACGAACCTACGACCGTAATTAGTCGGTTTAAAATGCCGAAAAAAAGGTCTAAAAACTGGAATAAAAACTTTTTAAATCTTACCCCGGCAAAACTATCTATGCTAGTGCCAGAAGTCAGGTTATATTTACTGGACCCATCTGATGAAAAAGGAAAAAAGTTGAAACCTTTTTATTTCCCTGTATCAACTGATTATAGCGTTAGTGACGTGAGCGGCCGCATTATAAATAAAGCCCCAGGAGTAGGTGCCAGCGGTGGAGCAACGGTGGATACTTTAATGTCCCCCTTTACAGCAGCCGCAGCATCTATAGAGAACTTTTCAGTAACTTTACGAGGCAACAATCTTTTCGAAGTGGGTAGAAAACAATTAGACGCTAAACTTTCTATTAATTTGGATAACCTGACAAAGTTGTTTGATACCCCAAGCGACTTATACGCCCCTTTAGCTGATTTATTTATGATCCGAACTTCAACAGCCCGTAAAAAACTTGCAGCCACAGCCAACAAGCCGGCTGGAAATGCTTTGAAAAATGGAAAAAGCCTCCAAGTAGTAGCAACGATGGGTTACTCGACATCTTTGAATAGTGATGTTTTCACATCAGATGAACTTAAACAAATTCAGAAATCAAAAATAATAATAAATCTTTTCTACGGAGGACAACATGATATATCGCTAAAAGAGGATGGCTCAGCAAAGGTGTCAGTTAGTTATAATGGCTTCCTTTCCGCTACCGAAGGAGATTATGATTTCGATGCTATAGCTTCGATGAAAGCAAAGAAAAAAAACTTAGAAAGAAGAGCGGCTTTGACTATTGATAAAACAGCCGACGCCAAATCCCTGGCTAAACCAAAAGCAGACAACGCTAAAAGTTCTAAGAAAAAGAAAGAAGATGCATTACAAGAAATTAATGATGTAGATTTCTCTAAAAGAAAAATTATATTTAAAAAAACAATAAAAAAACTTTTTGGAACTCCAGAAAAAGCTGGACAATCAAAAATATATACATTTGCTTATAAAGACCCAGAGGATTCTTATTTTGATAGCAAATCCACAGGAAAGGCCGCCAAGACTGCCCCACCCGGGAAGCAAAAATCTTGGTTAGCTTCTTTTGAGTTTGATTCCTTGCCGGGTACTGAGCCAAATAAGAGGTCGCCTTTAGATATATATAAATCAAATAGGTATATAAATTATATACTTTTGGGTGATTTTGCACACTCATTTATTAAGCAAATGGAAGACCAACTGCTTGGCCTCTTGGCCACGACGGACAAAGCCGCGCTGAAAGACCCGGCAATCCTTGCGCAGAGGAAAGACCTTCAGCAAGCAATATCCGCGGTTTCGAAACAAGCACTACTATTTTCAGATATAGATCTAATGCCGGCAGTCAATCCCAGTAAAGAAACTTATAGGTTGAACTTAGCAGATCTGCCCATAACTTTAGGAAATATTTGTACAACATATTATGATGAAATATCCTCTAGAAGCACTAAAAATGCATATAGTTTGAAAGAATTTATAGAAAACTTTATTCTTAGCCTAGCTGGAAATTCACTTAGAGAGATCGCAGGTACATCAGTTTTTAAAAATGTTGTATTGAAAGCTGTTCCAACTTTCGCACCGCCCCCGGCGGTAAAGACTATAGGTGGCTCGCAAACAGTTAATATAGGGAGAATATCGAGAGGGACTCAGCAAACTATAAAAAACAATACTCAATACACGATATATTCCCAACAGGCAACTTGGTCTAGTAAGCCGCCAGGAGACGGTGATGTCAAAAAAGATGCAGATAACGGTATAATACATTTGCTGGTTTCTAAAAATCAAGGATTAGTCAAAACAATACAGTTTACACAAATAGATATCCCGGGAAAGAAAGAATACCACGTCGCGTCAGATGGTCACATGTTCGACGAACTGAGGGTGCCAACCAACGCAACAGTAACTTTATTCGGAAACAGTATTTTCAACCCAGGTATGATTATATATATAAACCCAACGTCTATTGGTTTTGGTGACCCAAGAGGTTTCGATTCTGCAGCCGTCAGGTTAGGCATTGGAGGTTACTATACTGTGCTTACTGTCGACACTAGCTTTAGTAAAGCCGGAACGCTAACAACCACATTATCCTGTGCATATTTAGGCCCACCTGAGACTGCAAAAGATAAGTGGCTCACTCCGGGTAGGCAAAAGGCGAATGAGGAGGCGATGAATATGGCCCTCCCGCAGAGGTGATAGGAATATTATAATGGAAGATAATGACGAAAATAACACACCCTTCATGGGTGGTTTGGTAGAGACAGATGCCGAACAATATGAAGAAAGAAGAAGGTATTCTACGTATGCATCAAACTACGCCATAGGTACCCCTCTTCTAGATACCATAGAAGAAAGAAAGCTTTATGGTTTTTTGGATCATAATTATCACCCAATAGAGCCAAACGCAGAAATACAACCCACAACAGGTCAACCAATCGGAGTAAAAACTTTTGAAGATTACTCACCAGAAATTTATGGTTTAACCTTCGTAGTGGACCTGTTTACTGATTTTAGAGATTATTATATAGACCTAATGAGAAAAACCGGTTTAACCCTACCGGAAGAGATTTCTTCATTGGTACCAACTAGATCATTTAATGAGGTAGATATAGATATCATACAATACGAGAGAGAACTGTCTACAAATATAAATAATTTTATTCTTTCAGAAGAAAACACCCCTCAAAGTAGGCACCCTCTAGAACTAAAAGAATACTTGAAAAAAGTATCTGTAGCTATGTTTGAAAACAACATGATTAAGTTTAGCATAACAAAATCAGGGTTTTTACTATCTCAAAGAAGCACAGTTTACAACACAGGTTTATACATAGATTTGTTTTCAGGCGGAGATCCTGAAATAGATGTTGACAAGCAGAAGATTTTAGAGTATGATGGATTTAAATGTTTTGTAGAAAAAGCTTGGGAGCACGGATTTTATGTAGATAAGAACTGTCCCTGGCGTTTAGTTTTAAATCTAGATTCTCTGAAGGTGAAAAAAAATATTATGTTTTCTGATGGTGAGAACCCTACAAGGGAACTTTTAAGGTTTAATGATTTTTATTCCAATCAAAAAACCATAAAAACAGGACTAGATGATTATTGGTTTTTGAGAGAGTTCATCAGAAAAGCGTACTATGAATACAGAATCGCGTTAGGATCTGAAGAGCAGCCCGTTGAAGTTTATATGAATAACCAAATGACAGAAATAAACGATAACGTTTGGCTTGAACACTTGATCAAATATCGTTTAAAAGAGCTTGGATACCTCAAAAAAAGAGACCTCTCAACAGACTCAGAAGGCGCCACATCGATGTATCTCTTATACCAAAATATGCTTTCGGGCGCTAAAAGAAGACTACAATTAAGAGGCCAACTCCCAGAGGGTACAAATGTCCCCATGGCACAGTTATATGGACTTGAGGGAACTTCCGGGGCCTTAAGATACATTGAAACCCGCTGCGCAAAAATAATAAAACACGAAATAGAAAAGTCAAAAAACAAAAATTTTAATAATAGACACACCAGTGGATATTTGTCGGAGAGCACGATTGATCTTACAGACTCTTGATATAAAGAATAATTGCAAAGGTGTATTTTACAGAAATAGAGTAATAGAAGATCCTGATTCACAAATTTTAAAAAAGTGCAAATATACATGGAAATACTCAAATATACTAGAGAATTATGATTATGAATATCTTTCTTTGTATTTAAGGGGGCAGGATCTCGAACAATACGCGGATGACATCGATGCATTTACCGAAATAAGAGACACAATATTAAGCCAACAAAAAGCGGCCAAAATAGCGAAAGTTGAATTACAAAATCAATGTTTTTTCAATATCCTACCAGAATTTCAGATCAAAAAATGGTTTTCTCTCCGTCACAGCGCTCTGGAAAGAGTATTAGATCAGGTACCACGCCCACCCGAATACGATATATTATATAAGGCCCATGTTTTATGTAGTTTTATATCCAAAAGAAATTTTATTTACCAAGATAAGCTAGGGAGCATCGACTACAATATTTTTGGATCCGTTACAGGTAGGCTGACAACAAAAAAAGGATCCATTCCTATCTTGACAATGAAGAAAAAAGAAAGGCGCCATTTAAGACCAAACAACACGGCCTTTTTAGAATTGGATTTCAATGCTGCAGAAGTTCGAACCCTGATTGCCCTCTCGGGCCAAGAGCAGCCTATTGGAGACATACACAACTGGATCTCAAAGCTCATATATGATGGAAAACTTCCTAGGGAGAAAGTAAAGACAGAACTTTTCGCATGGTTATATAATTTTTCAGCTTCAGAAAATGAATTATCTAGAATTTTTTCTCGGCAAATTTTTCGAGATTTTTATTCTAAAAGGACGGGTATTTTAAAGACACCTTTTAAAAGGGAGATAAAAGTAGAGGAGCGAAAGGCACAAAATTATTTGCTTCAATCAACAACTTCTGATATAGTGATAGAAAACGCATATAAAATAATGAAAATCCTAAGTGATAAAAAGTCTGACATTGCATTTTTATTACATGACTCAATAATTATTGATCTCCACAAAGATGATATTCAATTGATAAAAGATTTAAAATCTATTTTCGAGAAGACCGCTTGGGGTAATTTCAAAAGTACTTGTAAAGTGGGTAAACACTTTGGTTTATTGAGGGAGATGAAAATATGAAAAACGTCATAGGTATCGGCACTGCAGCATGCAAATTAGTTAACCAGCTTAAGAAATACCCTGTTTACAACTGTTTTTTTGTATCAAACGAGATAACAAAAACCTCCAAATACAAGTTTTCATTACCCACTTTATCAGGTCCCGAAGAATATGAAGACATTGATATGTCAAAGCTGTGTAAGTGGCTTGAAAAAATAGAAAAAAAAGTAACTATTTTTTTGAATGGAGGCTCTGATTCAACCGGTATATCTTTGAGAATGCTGGAAATTTTACATAACAGATCTGTAAAGATGGATATTGTTTATTTTATGCCGGAAATAGAGGTACTTTCAGAAAAGAAGATCCTTCTTGAGCGCTCAGCCAGGGGAATTTTGCAGAATTTTGCACGTTCAGGCCTTTTTGAAAAAATAACTTTAATATCAAATACTGAATTAGAAAAACTGGCAGGATCAACCAACGTTTTTGATTATTTTGATCAAATAAATCATGTATTTACGTCCTCATATTATATGTTGGACGTATTTAAAAATACTAAACCAATTACATCAACATTTAAAATTCCTAAGGAATCTTGTAGGATTTCATCAATAGGGTTATCCACCCTCACCGGCGAAGATAAATTATTTTTTCCTTTCAAGGGAGAAGTAGAGGTGGTATACTATTTTGGTATCAACGAAGATAAACTTAGGACTGAAGAGAACCTTTTCCGAAAAATTACTGATATTGTAAAATCAAAGATAACTAAAGAAAAAAAAGTCTCCTTTGGAATCTATCCGACAAAATATGATCAAGATTACGTCTATATAGAGTGTTATTCGCCAAAAATTCAACAATTTATGAAAGAAGAAAATGAAACAGAGAACAATCCAGGATGATGTGCGAGAAGTTTCGCAAGCAAAAATATTTAAACTAAAATTAACACAAGGAAGATCAAACAGGTACCTGCCCGATGCATCTCTAACAATCGGCCCTCGGTCACTGGATGTTGAATTAAAAACATGTAATGTATCCACTGGCAAGAACCAAGTTTCTACGGCAAGAGGTGTTAACCTTTCGAAAATCAATGAGTGGAGAAAGGTTCATTTGTGGATATTTTCAAAACATGAGAACAATATATTAATAAATGACCACTACGTTTTAACTTCCTCTCAGATGGAAACATTTTTCAAAAAATGTGAAGAAAAACTAGGCACAGGGTCAAAAAAGCTAGCCGGCTTAAATGACTGGAAAAAAGCCTCAGTAATTTTGAAAGAAAGTGGCCTAGATACAGAAGTTCTAGATAAGCTGGAATATGCATTCAGTCACAAGGGCGTAGCTCTCAACGATCCCAAAATCTCTTGGTCGTATGTGGAGCAAAACGGGACAAAAATAAGCTCTTCGGCCGAATTAAGAAAAATAGCAAAAAACGCTTGACTTAATCATCAAAATAAGATATTATATAAACAGTTGGTCGGGATATTTGCCGACCTGCTATAGCCAAACGTGCAAAAAAACAACATACCATAGGAGGTAATATAAAATGGCACTTAATTTAGACGCAATGAAAGCGAAGTTAGATAAACTTAATGGAAAGGGAGACGGAAAGAAAAATTTCTGGCGCCCTGAAGATGGAGAAAGCAATATTCGTATTGTTTCAACTCCCGACGGAGACCCTTTTAAGGAAAAATTTTTCCACTACGGTGTTGGGGGACAGTCTTTTCTCTGTCCCAAGCGAAACTTTGGGGACGACTGCCCTGCATGCAATTTTGCAAACCAGCTTTGGAATGAGGGTACAGAAGAAAGTAAGAAGCAGGCAAAGGAGATGTTTGCAAAACAGCGTTTCTTTTCACCTGTCCTTGTAAGAGGGGAGGAAGATCAGGGAATCCGAGTCTGGGGGTATGGCAAGATGGCTTATGAAAAGCTCCTTACAATTGTACTCGATCCTGACTACGGAGATATTACCGACCCTGAGACTGGAAACGACCTCAAATTGATGTATGGAAAGTTGCCCGGAGCTAGCTTTCCACGGACAGATATCCGCCCACGACCGCGCAAGACCGCTCTATGTGATGAAGCTGTCGGGGGCGACGATCGTTGTGCGGAGTTGCTAGAAACTATCCCGAACTTTGAAGATCTTTTTGAAAGAAAGTCGACAGAAGAGGTACAATCAATTCTGGATCAATTTATGGCCTCTTCAACAGGAAGCCCAGAGATGGAGAAGTTTGGTTCAACCCATACAAGTGAAGAAAGTAGCGTCGAGGCAGCTTTTAATGATCTCCTGAATCAGTAGGTAAAGAATGCCAAAATCCAAAGTAACCAAATTAAAGAAGGGCGCCCTAGACATAGCCTCTATCCGAGGAATCATCAATAAGAAAGCAGGCAGAGAGGTGGCTCATTCACTTCAGGACAGTAATCCAACAGAAGTGAATGAGTGGATACCTACTGGCTCACGGTGGCTTGATGCTATCATTTGTAAAGGCCGCGCCGCAGGGATCCCCGTCGGCAAGATCTCAGAAATTGCAGGTTTACCAGGAACCGGCAAGTCATTCTTAGCTGCACAAATCGCTGGAAATGCTCAAAAGATGGGTATTGACGTAGTTTATTTCGATTCAGAGTCTGCTATTGATCCTTCTTTTATGGAACGCGCAGGATGCGACTTGGACAGGCTTATGTATGTTCAGGCAGCATCTGTTGAGTTTGTTTTGGAAACCATCGAAGAATTGTTAGCTACTGGTAATAAGTGGCTCTTCATTTGGGATTCTCTGGCACTCACTCCATCGATTTCAGATGTTGAGGGGGACTTCAACCCTCAGTCTTCGATGGCAGTAAAGCCTAGAATCCTAGCTAAGGGAATGTCTAAATTAACTATCCCTATCGCTGATGCAGATGCTACCTTTCTGGTCCTCAATCAACTGAAGACTAACCTAGGAGCAAGAACACCAGCACAGGCCATGACTGAACCATATACAACTCCAGGTGGAAAGGCTATGATTTATGCTTATTCCCTTCGTGTGTGGCTCACTGCAAGAAAAGCTAAAGCTAGCTTCATCGTCGACGACAATGGCTTTCGCATTGGGTCTGAAGTTAAAGTAAAGCTAGAGAAGTCCCGTTTCGGTACTCATGGCCGCACCTGCAACTTCAAAATCCTATGGGGTGACGACTCAGTTGGTGTTCAAGATGAAGAAAGCTGGTTTGATGCGATCCAAATTTCTGAAAGACTTGAGCAGTCTGGTGCATGGTTTACACTGATTCACAACGATGGGTCGAAGGAAAAGTTCCAGCGCAAGCAATGGGTCACTAAACTTGAGAGTGAAAAATTTAGAGAAAGTGTCTTGACTATTATTGAAGAAGATGTTATTATGAAGTTCAAGAATAGAGAAGGCAAAGCAGACGACTTCTACGACGCGGATGACGCCCCGCCGACAGAATAGTCACCCACACAAGCCCGGCTCTTTGCCGGGCTTTTTATTTGGAGAATTTAATGAGAACAATTGAATTATGGGAAAACAAAAATACAAAGTCAGATAAAGTGTGCATAATCGACGATGAAGATTACGATAAAGTAGTAAAGTCAATAGGCCCGCGGGCAAAATGGTATGCTCACAAGCCGCCAGGCGCCACTTCATATTATGCGGTAAATGGAAACCGTCGCATCTCCATACACAGGATTGTAATGAACCCGCCTAAAGGTATGGTAGTGGATCATATAAATGGCAATGCGTTGGATAATAGAAAAGAGAACTTGCGAGTTTGTACATATTCGCAAAATAGTTGTAATAAAAAAATTAGATCAGATAGTCAAACGGGATACAAAGGCGTTACTAAAGTTGGTAATCGCTTTGCAGCTTACATCGCGGACCCCGTAACCCCGGCAACAAAAAAAAGACAAATTAGATTGGGAACCTATGATAGTCCTGAGGAAGCAGCCATGGTGTATGATAAAAAAGCAAAACAGATTCACGGAGAGTTTGCTCTCCTAAATTTTCCAGAGGATAAATAATGAAAAGAATGATGATAGTAGACGCGTATAACCAGTTTATCCGTGGTTATATAGTAGACCCTAGCAAGAACCCAAACGGCTCCCCTATCGGTGGTATGAGGACGTTTATCAACATCCTGAACAAACTTACTAGAGAGGTGAAGCCAGATTTATTAGTTTTGGTTTGGGATGGTAAAGGCGGCAGCAAAAAGCGACGCTCAATGAATAAAGATTACAAAGGCGGCCGCAAGCCACCAAGAACTAATTGGTCTCAGGTCGGGATGAGCGAAGAAGACATCCTGGACAATAAGGTTTGGCAACAGATGAGAGTAATTGAATACTTTAATCAGACACCAATTATTCAGTTTATGGAACCTCTCGTCGAAGCGGACGATGTAATTTCATATGTCAAGAATAGCTCCATGTTTTCGGAGTGGCAAAAAGTTATTGTCTCTGCGGATAAGGATTTTATCCAGCTTCTTGATGATAAGACTATTTTACATAGACCTATTCAAAAAGAGTATCTTAATAAAAACAGTATAGTAGAGAAGTTTGGAATTCACCCGCTCAACTTTGCATTAGCTCGGGCCATAGTGGGAGACTCTTCAGATAACCTTCCGGGTGTTCCTCGTGTGGGTATCTCAACCGTCGCGAAGCGATTTTCTTTTTTAAGTGAGGAAAGAATATACTATTTATCTGACGTTGTCACTGAATGTGAAAAAACCGAGAACAAACAGAAGGTATACACAAATATTTTAGACAATGAGGAATTAATAGAAAACAATTATGATATTATGCAATTATCCTCCCCCATGTTATCCATCCAGGCTAAACAAGGAATTGATGATACGTTTGAACAATATAAGCCTCATTACAATCAGACGGAAATAAGAAAGCTCATGCTCCAAGACGGAGTACTCACAGTATCAACAACTGATTTGGAGCAGAGATTTAACAATATTATTGCTTCCTTTTCTTAATAAAGTATGATATTATAATCTAAATAAAAGGAAGACTAATGGAACAAGAGAAGAGTTTCTCAAAATTTGGTAAGAACTTTCAAGAAGATTTGTGTCATTTAATACTCAATGATCGTGGTTTCGCAGATCAAATCTTTGAAGTTTTAGATTTAAACTTTTTAGAGTTAAAACACCTCAGAGTTTTCATTGGAAAGGTTAGTGAGTATCGTAAAAAATACGGAGTCCACCCTACATCTAACATTATGCTGTCCATCATACGAACAGGTTTGGATGGGGAAGCAGAATCAGTTAAGGTCAGAATACGAGAATATTATGCGAGAGTGCTCGCGAACGGACAAGTGCCGGATAGCGCCGATTTTATCAAAGATACAGCACTTGATTTTTGCAAAAAACAAAAACTCAAAGAAGCACTAATTAAGTCGGTTGATTTAATAAAGTCGTCATCGTTTGACGAAGTATCAAAAGTCATCGATAATGCTCTTAAGTTGGGATCTGATAATACTCTTGGGTATGATTACTTGGCAGATTTCGAAGCACGTTTCACTAAAAAAGCCAGAGACCCTGTAACTACGGGCTGGAAAGATATAGATGATATTTCAAAGGGAGGTTTAGGTAAAGGTGAATTGGGTGTCGTGGTTGCTCCTACTGGGGCAGGTAAGTCTATGGTTTTGGTCCATCTGGGCGCTCAAGCACTTAAGAGTGGTAAAAATGTCCTCCATTACACTCTGGAGCTTGCTGACACTGTCGTCGCAAATCGTTATGACTCTGCTATTACTGGCGTGGAGCTTAAAAATTTAACAATCTTTAAAGAAAAGATATATGACGAAATTAAGGATATTGAGGGCAAACTGATAGTAAAAGAATATCCTACACGAAGCGCCAACATACAGACAATTAAAAACCATGTAGACAAGCTAAAAAGGCGTAATTTCATCCCAGACCTGATCATCGTAGACTACGGAGACCTAATTCGACCAGAAAATAGCAGAAAAGATGAGAAAAGACACCAATTAGAAACTATTTACGAAGAGCTTAGAGGAATAGCTCAAATTTGCGAGTGTCCACTCTGGACAGCATCACAAACCAACCGGTCCGGGTTGAACGCAGAAGTGATCACAATGGAGTCTATCTCCGAGGCGTTTAACAAGTGTTTTGTAGCAGATTTTATCTTTACAGTCTCTAGAACTGTTGAGGATAAAAACACAAACCAAGGTCGTATTTTTGTTGCAAAAAACAGAAACGGGCCCGATGGACTGGTATATCCAATATTCATGGATACCAGTAACGTTAAAATAAAAGTTTTACCCAAAACGGGCGAAACTGCTAATGATATTATCCAAAAATCTTCTGCGGAGAGGTTACAGAACCTAAAAGAGAAGTATGCGGTTTTCAAAAGAGAAGGAGGAAAAAAATAAATGGAATTATCAAATCAAATCTTATCAGAAATCACGGTGCACATGAAATATGCCAGGTATATACCTGAAAAAAAGAGGCGCGAAACTTGGAGAGAGTTGGTAACTCGAAACATGAACATGCATATAAAGAAGTTCCCCGAGCTTGAACTGCAAATTCGTAAAGCTTATAAGATGGTTTATGATAAGAAGGTGCTCCCCTCGATGAGGTCTATGCAATTTGGGGGTAAGCCAATTGAAGTCGCTCCAAATAGAATATTCAATTGCGCGTTTATGCCAGCAGATGATTGGCGCTGTTTTGGGGAGTCTATGTTCTTACTCCTGGGCGGAACAGGAGTGGGGTACTCGGTACAAAAGCACCACGTTGAAAAGCTTCCTGAGATTACACGACCTAATATGAATCGCACTCGCCGTTTTCTTGTTAACGATTCCATCGAGGGCTGGGCGGACGCAGTAAAGGCATTGGTACGTTCTTATTTTAATGGAGGTTCACGCCTAAGATTTGACTATTCAGATATTCGCCCGAAAGGTGCTGCTCTCATTACTTCTGGAGGCAAGGCCCCTGGACCACAACCTCTTCGAGAATGTTTGGTCAAACTAGAGGGAATGCTCTCGCAGAAGGAAAACGGAGATAAACTAACGCCAATCGAAGCACACGATATGATCTGCCATATAGCTGACGCTGTACTGGCAGGTGGTATCCGTAGGGCTGCTCTCATTTCACTCTTTTCAGCCGATGATGAGGATATGATAGCCGCTAAGACCGGCAACTGGTGGGAGACCAATCCTCAACGAGGCCGCGCTAATAATTCCGTAGTTCTCTTGAGGCATAAGATTGATAAAGAATATTTTATGAATTTATGGGACAGAGTTAAGGCCTCCGGCGCCGGCGAGCCTGGGTTTTATTTTTCAAATGACAAGGATTGGGGGACCAATCCTTGTTGTGAAATAGGTCTACGTCCATATCAATTTTGCAACCTTACAGAAGTTAACGTATCTAATGTGCAATCACAACAAGACCTTAATGAACGCGTCATTGCCGCGGCCTTCATCGGGACGTTACAAGCCAGCTATACTGATTTTCATTATCTTCGTGATATTTGGCGTAGGACCACTGAAAAAGATGCACTCATTGGGGTTAGTATGACGGGTATTGCATCTGGCGCGGTCTTAGCCCTGGATATGAAAGAGGCTGCTAATTGCGTAAAAGAAGAGAATGCAAGAGCGGCAGAATTATTAGGTGTGCGCCCTGCGGCAAGAACTACTTGTGTGAAACCCGCGGGCACTACATCTTTAGCACTTGGAACTAGTTCGGGTATTCATGCATGGCATAATGATTATTACATTCGTCGCCTCCGCGTCGGGAAAAACGAGCCGATTTATAATTATTTGGTTAAAAATCACCCGGAACTGGTGGAGGATGAATATTTTAGCCCCCACACCACCGCGGTCATCTCAATCCCTCAGAAGGCCCCGGATGATGCAATATTGCGAATTGAGTCAGCATTGCAGCTTCTAAAGAGAGTGAAACTGGTCACCGACTCTTGGGTCAAGCCCGGGTTTCGAAAAGGTCAAAATACACATAATATTTCTGCTACTATATCGATAAAGGATACAGAATGGGTCGATGTGGGTGATTGGATGTGGGAAAACAGAAAAAGCTATAATGGCTTGTCAGTCTTACCTTATGATGGAGGCAGTTATACCCAGGCCCCTTTTGAGGACTGCTCCAAAGAGACCTATGAGGCAATGATGAATTCTCTGTCAAACATAGACCTGACTCAAGTTTTGGAGGAACAGGACAACACAGATCTTAAGGGAGAGGTTGCCTGCGCAGGCGGAGCCTGTGAAGTAAAATTTGTATAAACCACTTGACATATTTTATAAAATAGTCTAATATTATAATAGAGCTTAAAAAGAAAGGAAAAAAATGAGTTTTAATAAAGAAGAAGATTTGATCACCAAAGAACAGCATTTGGCTAATTATATCAAAACATTTGTAGCCATCGAAGACGCAATGGAGCCCTTCAAAGAACAAAGGAAAGACCTAAGAGAGTCTTACAATGAAAATGGCTGGTTAACTAAAGAGGAAATGAGGCTTGCCGTAAAGGCATATAGGCTTTATAAATCTGAAACAGATATGGAACTTTTAAACGATTATGTGAATAAATGCCAAAGATCTGTTGGGAGACTAACCGGTGTCTAATATACATAGGTTAAAACCGACAAACAGGCATATTTTGATAGTTCCTCATGAAAAAGAAAATAAGACTCAAACCGGGGTACTTCTACCTGAAAATTATGAGCCTGAAAAATCAAGATACATCGAAGCAACAGTCATAGATGTTGCGGAAGATTGTAATGAATGTTTCAGACGCCTCAACACCAGCGCGCCTCAAGATGACAAAACAATTCTTATAGATAGAGCTATGATACAAGAAGTGAATATGTCAGACAAAAAACATTTTCTAGTTCTTGAGAATTATGTGTTAGGTTTTTATACTAATACTTCAACAATTTAAATAATTATTTAAAAAGAAGTGAAAATGTGAAATGATAGTACTAAGATTGTTTTAAAATTGATAGGATCTTTATGAAATATAAAATATTGGCAATAACCCTAATACTGACAGCGGCATGCCAGGATAACCAACCAAACTCCTCTTCTTCCGACGAAGACGCCTCCAGAATAATCTCAAATACAATGGATGCATCCGCAGTCGACCAAGAAGTAAATGTAATTGAATGGGTCCCCCCCGATATGTACATCGACCCATGTGTGGATATTACAAGTACAGACCCACGCTTTTGTGATTGTAAGCCACAATGTTGTCAACGGCAGATGTGGTATTGCCCCCCTTCGGGGCTGGGAGTTCAGGCAGCAGAAGTTACGATGAACATTTGCGATGATGAATACAACATTTGTGACAGGTCCATCGATTTGACCTGTCCCCCGAACGAGATTTTATCTAGATCAAATTGCAACACCATTTTAGAGTGTCCACCTGGAATACAAAACGACATAACGATTACAGTCCAATGCGAAATTGAAGGCGTTCAAGGAGAACAAGAAATCTTATGTCAAAAGGGAGAAATAATATATGGAGAGTGCGTGATCTGTGAGCCTTCGGAGGAAAGATGCAATTATCAGGATGATGATTGCGATGGTCAAATTGATGAAGAACAGAGAAATGCTTGTGATGAATGTGGGCCTCTACCACCCGAATCCTGCGACAACGTCGATAATGATTGTAATGGTCAAATAGATGAGGAACTTGTCAGGGAGTGCCAGACTGCCTGCGGCCGCGGCCTTGAAGTATGTGAAGCGGGTAACTGGATATCTTGCACAGCGCGCCAACCGATAGAAGAGGAGTGCGATGGTGAAGATAATGACTGCGATGGTCAAATTGATGAAGGCTTAAATTGCCTTTGTACAATCGATGATGTGGGAAATCTTATACCCTGCTCGGAGCCTCCGCTTGTCTGTGGACAGGGGTTTAAGACTTGTGAATGTGTTGATCCCAATTGCACAGAGATGAGGATGACCGACTGCGCAGCGCTTTGCAATTATGTTCCGATCCCATCCCCACCTGCATGCGATCCATTGCGTGGGTTAATCACACAAGAAGAGTGTAATAATTTTGATGAGGATTGCGACGTACAAATTGATGAAAACCTCTCTCAAGCATGCTACACTGGTCCCCCAGACACTCTTTTGGTCGGCGTGTGCGCACCGGGCGAGGCATATTGTTTAAACGGTGCCTGGGGCGGAGATAGGAATAATCAATTCGAACCCGGTTTTTGTCCAGGCGAAATTACCCCCCAAGAAGAAATCTGTGACGGCGCCGACAACGACTGCGACGGTGAGGTGGACTACGGAGAAGAAATTAGAGAAACAGATATATTATTCATAGTTGACTGGTCAGGCTCTATGGATGATCAAATCGGCGCTGTAAAGGTCGCTCTTAATCGGTTTGCTACCCATTTTGCTGCTGAGGAGCCATTGCAATGGGGCTTGGTCATCGGCCCTAAGGAGCTTGTTGAGGATGGGGACGAGACACTAGTTTTGGTTTCTGATATCTCTCCCTTTGATCAATTTTTAAATTCTTTTGCCGCCCTTGGCAGCGCAGGTATGGACACCGGTAGCGAAATGTTATTAGACGCCGTTTACCTAGCAGTTAGAAACATCTCAGCCGCGGCCAACGTTGACCTCGCGACAACTACCTGGTGGAGAAACACTGCATCTGTCCCTGAGAAAGAAAACTTTATAATTAATTGGCGCCCTACATCTGAAAGAATAGTAATAGTTTTTAGTGACGAAGAAGAGCAGTCATACCTGAGGGATATAGGGGACCCTGAAGGGCCCGGCAGACCAATCACACAAGCGATTGTCGAAGACGCCGTACGCGGTGGTATAAATCTCAAAGTATATACATTTTCGTCCGGCAGAGCTTTCGGAGGTAGAAATTTCGACTGGGAAGATATCGCGCTAGCAGGAAATGGTTCTCATTTTGAGTTAACCTCTGACGCACTCAGTATGTATAACGATTTAATGTCTATTATAGATGAAGCTTGTTTACCCAGAGAACAGGATCAGCAGCCAGCAGCCCAAGAAGACGAAAATCAGCAAGGGGCATTTAACATCCCAGGTGGTTTTTTTTTCTCAAAGGCATCATATTCGGCACGGTATGATTACAAATATAAAGTATGCTTTTAAAAAATATAGTAATTGGTAGCGATTTGGCTTCTATAGCGTATGCCTTTGTTAATGATTATTATTTTTTAGTCAACAATAGCATTGGTCCTTTATTTTTTGAGCAGGGATTTGCTTTGTTTGGGAAGAAGAGATCAGATTATACTTGGTCAAGATTACAGATGCTACTTTCACTACAAGGCAAATTGTTAAACTATAACAAAAATAAAACAATAAGACTACGAGAGCGAGAAATTAAAATATCCCAATCTGGATCTACGTTTAAATATAAATTTGAAAAATGTGAAATATTTGACCCTACTGGTCTAGTTTTTGAAAATATTGTCTCGTCACCAATCGGGATATTTTATGAAGTTTATGACGATTTCGAATTAAGTTGCTTGGGGAAAAAACATAATTTTATAGAACCCAAACTGTCCGATGAACAGTTTGCAAAAGAAATACATTATTATACATCATCCCGTGTAGACGGAGCTAATTACGTAACTGATTGCGTTGTAAAATCAATACTGACACATAAGCAGCTAATGAACTTTGATTTTTCTGACACAATGGCTCGCTTCGCCGTCGATCGTCACCTGACCTCTCTTGGAATAAGGGGCAATTTTATGAATTTATATAAAAACGGAAATCCTAAGTATAGGAGGCCTAAAATTTTACATAAAAAAAGATTAGTGACTGAAAGGGATATGAATAAATACATAGATTCTGAAACGATAAAATTTTCGAATAAAAAAATGGAGAACTTATTTTGATAACACCTTCTCCACGAGGAATAAGCCTCGCTGGAATTATTCCTCTTTCTGGTTGGAAAAACTCGTTTGATTTCCCTTGGCCTGACTATTTGCAACCGTTAAGGGAAGGTTTTTTGGCAATCGAAAGATCCGTTCATGAGTGTGCCCTAGCCGGCTGTGACACCATTTGGGTTGTCTGTAACGATGATGTGGCACCTTTAATTAGGAAGAGAGTGGGAGACTACGTTATGTCCCCGAGATATTTTCAGGAAAAAGATTTTGTAAAAAGAAAAGATTATCACGAAAAATGGATCCCAGTATTCTATACTCCGATAAACCAAAAAGATAGAAACCGCCGCGATTCTTTGGGTTGGTCTGTTTTGCACGGCGCCTTAACTGCTTTTAAAATTTCTCACAACATGAGTAAGTGGGTTTGTCCTACAAAATATTATATTTCTTTTCCATATGGTATTTATAATCCAGAAATAGTCACAAAGAATAGGGCTTTAATCAGAGGCCGCGAATCAATATTTTTGGCCCACAAAGACGAGACAGTTAAGGATAAAAAGTATTTAGGCTTCACCCTGTTTCCTAGCCAATGGGTTGAATTAAAGAGGCATATAAAGAACTCTTGCACCGGGGGCTCTAGAATATTACCACCCCAGGAACGATGGTCTAGTCGTAATTTTACCCTTGACAAAATCTTTAATAATGATATAATGAATATAGATAAAAAATTAGAAATCATAGAATACTACGACATGGACACCTGGCAAAATTTAAAAAATTATTATAGCTCCAAAATAAAAATACCGAGACCTACTAGAAAATTTATGAAACCTTACACTTTTGATAGCAAAGGACAAGATGAATACGAAATACATTGAATCCATATACAACGAAATCCCATACCAGATAAAAGCAATGGTGAATTTCCCAGATGCCTATATTTTCTTGACAAACGAGCAAGAAAATTTTATAATCAATTTGTTTGAAAATGAAAGACAATTGGTAAAAGAGACACTACTTGAAACAATTGATGAAATGAAAGGAATAGTAGATGAAATCTAGAGTCAAAAATTCAATACCATTTGTGGGTCTTCACGCCCATTCTGTCGCAGGTTCTCCCTTCGACGCCCTCGGTTACCCGCCAGATCATATGGATTTCGCATATCAAAACGGAATGGACGCGCTAGCACTTACAGACCATGGCAACATGAATGGTCTTGCTTGGCAAGTTTTGCACGCGAAAAAGATGCTCCAAGCAGGTAAAGAATTCAAGCCTATTTTTGGATGCGAAGCATACTTTATTCCGTCTGTTAAGAAATGGAAAAAAGAATATGATGATGTCAAGGCAGCTTCAAAGAAAAAATCGGACTATGAGGCAGGCAATTCTGGCACCACAGTGGAGAATGAGGGAGCCTCAAAGAAGAAGATCAAGTCAATTTTAAATAGGCGCCGCCACCTCATCTTATTAGCCATGAACCAAACAGGACTACAAAACATCTTCAAAATGATTTCACAGTCTTACTCTGGAGATAACTTTTATCGGTATCCCCGAGTCGACTATGATATGCTGCAAAAGCATAATGAAGGTGTTATAGCTGCCTCAGCATGCTTGGGTGGTATATATGCTGGGAATTATTGGGAGAATCGAGACACAGGTCCTGATGCAATTCTTCACGCGATGAGGGAAACAACGCAGAATATGCAGTCCATCTTTGGGGATAGGTGGTATGGAGAACTGCAGTGGAACAACGTCCCGGAGCAGCACGATCTCAATCAATATATTATCCAGATGCATCAGGAATTCGGAGTTGAACTCATCTCAACCGCTGATTCTCATTATTATAATGCGGATGTTTGGAAAGATCGAGAACTCTATAAACGACTAGGGTGGTTGGGCAAAGGCAAGCCAGATTACTTATCTGATGAACTTCCACTCTCCGTCGAAGAAGTTGGATACGAACTATACCCAAAGAACGGTGACCAGATGTTCGAATCTTACAAGAAATATTCGAAAGAGTGCGGAGTGGAATATGACGATAAATTGATTCTTGATTCAATTGCCAGAACTCATCAAATTGCTCACGATAGAATTGACACGTTCCTACCAGACAATACCGTCCGACTACCCGATTTCGTCGTCCCAGAGGGCTCAACCGCCGCTCAAACCTTGGCAGCGCTGTGTGTCGAGGGCCTTCGTTCTCTTGATTTACACACAAAGCCGGAGTATGTTACTCGTCTTAAACACGAGGTTGGCGTTATTGAGGAAAGAGGCTTCTCTAAATATTTCTTGACGATGAAGTCCATCGCCGATGTTGCAGTAGACAAGCAGCTAGTCGGAGCCGGTCGCGGTTCGGCTGCTGGGTCGCTTGTTGCATATGTTTTGAACATTACTCAAGTGAACCCTATTAAATACGGCCTTCAGTTCGAGAGATTTTTGACTAAGGGAGGCGCCGGATACCCAGATATCGATTATGATGTGTCTGACCCGATGGTTCTTAAAGAGATTCTAATTGACCAATGGGGAGATAACTCCGTTGTACCTATTACAAATTGGAACACGCTTCAGTTGCGGTCTCTCATCAAAGACATTTCTAAGTTCTATGGTATTGAATTCACTGAGGTTAACAATGTTACTAGCAAGATGGTTTATGAAGCCACTCCGCTTGCAAAGAAAAAACATGGAATAACCGCCGGCGTTTATGTGCCAACATTCGAAGAGTTGATGGAATTTTCAGAGTCCTTGCAGAAGTTTTTACAAAAATATCCACATATTAAGACCCACATTGAAAAATTATATGGTCAAACACGGTCTGCCTCTCGCCATGCCGGCGGAGTTGTTGTAGGAGAAAACCTAGATCAGTGGATGCCACTTATCAATTCCGGAGGCGTCCGCCAAACGCCCTGGTCTGAAGGTCAAAATGTGCGACATCTTGAGCCAATGGGGTTCATCAAATTTGATATCCTTGGCCTTGCTTCCTTGCGAATGTTGGAAGGAGCCATCGAGCGTATCCTTAAACGACACCATGGGATGGTCAAGCCTACATTTGCGGATATTAAAGATTTTTATGATAAGAATCTACACCCAGAAAAGATTGATTTGGATGATAAGGAAGTTTGGCAAAATATCTTCCACAAAGGTAAGTGGGCTGGTATATTCCAATTTACTGAACCAGGCGCTCAGTCATTTTGCAAAAATGCGAAGCCAGATAATATCATTGACTTGTCTGCGATCACTTCTATTTACCGACCAGGCCCATTGGGCGCGGGAGTGGATAGAAAGTATATTGGAGCAAAGTCAAACCCAGAGGATGTGGAGTATGTTAATAATCATGTTCGCGAAGTGACGGAAGAAACATACGGTTTCCTTATTTTTCAGGAGCAGATTGCTATGTTGGCTCACAAACTGGGCAAGGACCTATCCTTGGATGAAGGCAACAAATTGAGAAAACTTCTAACAAAGAAAGGCACTGGCGAAGTCCAGACCCAGAAAGACAAGATCTTTGATAAGTTCAAGCGAGGGTGTTTGGAGAAAGGAATGAAAGACTATGAAGCTAGAGAACTTTGGGAAACTTTTGAATATTTTTCAGGCTATGGCTTCAATAAGTCTCACGCTGTATCCTATTGCGTGCTGTCTTATCAGTGTGCTTATCTTCTTAACTATTATCCTGCGGAGTGGCTTGCAGCTTTTTTAGATAAAGAACCAGAAACACGCAAAGAACGGGCCATTGCCACAGCTAAGTCCCTGGGATATATAGTTGAGCCTTTGAATATTAATACATCAGGAGCCAACTGGGAAATCAGTGAAGATGGTCAGACGCTTATTCAGCCTCTGTCATCCATCAAGGGTCTCGGCATTAAAGCTATCGAACAAATTATTAATAATCGCCCGTTCAATACAATTGAGGAATTTCTCTTCCATCCGGATATAACTTATTCTAAATTAAATAAAAAATCGATCCACGCTTTAACCTTGGCGCAAGCACTAAATATTTTAATGGATGACAGGTTCACAGGATTAAAACACTTCTGGACCGCGATATCAGAGAAGCGCCCACGGAAGGAGAAAAATTTAATTGAAAACATTAAATTGTATGCCCCGGAAGGAGATTTCTCAGAAGAGGAGAAGCTCGAACATTTGGTTAATTTGACCGGGGTTTTTCCTATTAGCGCAGTTGTTACACCGAGAGTCAGACAAAAACTAGATGAACTTTACATTCCGCCCATTTCTGAGTTTGATCCTGAGCTTGGAGTCACTTGGTTTATCCCTCGCGAGTGCAAGTTGAAGAAGTCAAAAAACGGTAAGAACTTTTATGTCGTTAAGGTTATCGATGATAATAACGAAGCAAGAGTGATACGTTGTTGGGGAGTGGACCCGGAGAGAGATATCGTACAAATTAATCGCCCATACATGGCTAGGTTAAATTATAATCAGCAGTGGGGATTTTCCACTTTTAGTATGAGAAAAATGTTTAAATTATTAGCTTAGGAGTATATAATGAATTTATACACAATTGTGTTAAAGAACACAGATCAGAATTCGATAAAAAAACAAACTGTAAAAAAGATAACCTTCCCTGAGGCCGCCATGGTCGCAAATAAACTCAAAGCCAGTTTGGGTTTTGAGTGGGAAATCACAAGTATCGTGAAAAAGGAGAAATAAATGGCTAGAGTAAAGGGACTGAACGCAAAAATTGTAGCAAATCAGTATAAACAAATTTTTGATAATAAGGGTTATGCTTTTTTTGAAAATGGGGATTTCAATTTGAATATTGTAGGGGTCAGAAATGATTCTGGAGATGCCTCAAAATTTGATGATTTTATAATCATTCTGTATAAAGATTCCGCACAGTGGGTATACGACGTTTACGCGGCAACTACGGAGCCTGGAACAAACATATTACGTCGACCAATAAAGGAAGTTAGACACAAAGGGACAGCAATTTTGGTACCAGATCAATACCGATCTACTTATCGAATCGGTACCCACGGCGGCCGCAGAAAATATACTGCACTTTGCCAACGCGGAGGAAAGGTCCGAGTTGTCAGGGATAATAACAGAGATACAAAGCCAGACTACCACAATCCAGAGGAAACTGGATGGTTTGGGATCAATATCCATAAGCACTGGGGATCCGACGCGCGAATTAATACTGGCGGCGTATCTGCAGGCTGTCAGGTTTTTCAAAGTAGTAAAGACTTTTACGAGTTTATGGATACTTGTGAAAAAGCATCGGATAAGTGGGGTAACAGCTTTACTTACACGCTTATTGAGGAAGTCGATTTAAAGAATTATGGATTGGAGTATGACATTGTCTAAAGAAGTAAGAATATTTAAGGTCAGAGAAAATTCAAAATTACCGTCGCGCGCTCATTCGACCGACGCTGGTATGGATCTATTCTATTGCCCCGATGGGGGCATAAAATTCACAACCCTATTGCCTGGAGAATCAAAATTATTCTCAACAGGTCTAAAAATACAAGTACCCAGCAATCACATGCTTCAGATTATGAATAAATCTGGCATTGCCTCGAAAAGATCTTTGATTGTAGGCGCCTGTGTGGTCGATGAGGGATACACAGGAGAAGTGTTTGTAAACCTGCACAATATTGGAAAACACACACAAATAATTGAAGCCGGCAATAAATTAGCCCAAGGAGTTTTTGTAAAAATAGAAAAACCACCTTTCAAAGTAGTCAAAAACTCAGAAGATCTTTACGGAGAAGCCACCAGCCGCGGCACCGGGTCTCTTGGGTCAACTGGAGATACATGATGACGAGTTTTGCTAGAAAATTAAAGAGAAAACAACTTACTTTAGCAAGAAAACAATTTATGAAAGATTTTAAAAAATCAATGAAAAAGTTCAAGAGACAAGTTGTGTGTTCAATTTGCCAGAGGCCACCCGTTTCTGGTGAAAATATAGATGATTGGCACATCGAAAAAAAGTCAAATAATATTGACTTAGTGTGCACAAGCTGCTACTCTGATAAAGGTGAGGACAAAAATAATGATTAAAGACTCTTTGTGTTTTGACGATGTTCTACTTGTGCCAAAAAGAAGCAATATCAACAGTAGAGATGAGATAAGTTTATCGACAGAATTAGGAAAATATAATTTTAGACTTCCAATAATTTCTAGCCCCATGGATACGGTAACTGAAGCCTCAATGGCAATCTCTATGTTCGCCGCTGGTGGCCTTGGGATAATTCACAGGTACAACTCTATCCCCGACCAGAAGATGATTGTGAGAAAAGTTTTCGAGCATCTCGAGGAGACAAACGACTCAAATGTCTCCCGAATCGCTGCCGCAATTGGCACGTCGAGTGATTTTCTTGAGCGCGCCCTTTGTCTCTTTGCCGCCGGGACGCGAATTTTGTGTATTGATGTCGCCCACGGCCACCACACTTTGGTAGAGAGGTCAATAAAGGCAATAAGGGACGCATTAGGCTCAGAGGTGACAATTGTTGCAGGAAATATAGCAACGCCCGAAGGGTTCAAAGACCTGTCGGATTGGGGTGCTGATGCAGTCCGTATTGGGATTGGTGGCGGATCTATATGTTCAACCCGAATACAGACTGGCCATGGAGTCCCTACTTTGCAATCAGTTTTAGACTGCAGAGATGCCGCAGACGCCTCAATAATCGCCGATGGGGGAATTAAAACTGCCGGCGATATTACCAAGGCCCTCGCCGCCGGCGCAGACATGGTAATGCTTGGGTCAATGTTGGCGGGATCTAAGCAGACTCCGGGAGAAATATTTCAGAGTAACGATAATAAGAAATATAAAGTATATAGGGGTATGGCCTCGCCCGAAGCCCAAATAGCTTGGAGGGGCCAAGCACGATCTCTAGAAGGTGTTTCAACGACTATAGATTATAAGGGATGCGTATCGGATATTCTATATAAGCTTGATAGAAATATAAAATCAGGCCTTTCATACACAGGCGCCCGGAATCTTGCTGAATTTCGCCACAAAGCCGAGTTTATAAAACAAACCCCCTCTGGCCTACTTGAAAGTAAGACTCATATTTTAGCAAAATGATGGAAGATAAAGTAAGGGTGGTATTTTCCTGTGAAGAACACTTATCAGCGCGCTTTAAAATAAGACTACAGTATGATAATTTACAGCAAACACAGTTTTTTAAATATATCATAAAGAAGTATTTAAAAAACGACCCTAGGATGATTCAGATAATTCAAGAGATTAAAGAAGAAAAAACAACAATGAGCAAAAAGAAGATTCATTCGTCAGCAAAAGAGCATGCATCCGCGGATGATTTAATGAAGAACCTAGGCCTGACGGATTCTGATAAAAACGAAATTTTTGATTTGATAGAAAATAGTTTGGAGGATTATGACTAAAAAAACAACTAAAAGTTGCTGCAAAAAAGAAGAGTGCCGATGTTGGATCGATTTTCCAGAAGACGACAATTGTATAAACACAGCCATAGAAAAACACGGAGCAATGACTCTAGAGCAAATAGCTAAAAGGTTGGGAATATCTCTTGTTAGGGTCTCCCAAATAGAAAAAGCTGCTCTTAAGAAACTGTCAAAAAGGATAAAAATCTGACTTTAATCTCTTGAACAACTATTTATAATTGTATTGTAAGAATCTGTATTTTTACGCAAAATAAACAAAGGAGAAATAAGTAATGAGTGGTAATAAGCTTCTAAAGGAAAATACAATCAGAAGATTTATGAAATTGGCCAATGTCGGGCCCCTTTCCGATAATTTTATAAGCGAAATGGGTATGAAGAACCCAGGCGAGGAAGAAGATGATCTTGAAGAAGGTGTCTACAAAGAAGAAGATGAAGAGACCTTAGAGGAACAAGAAGAGGAAGAGGAGATGGATCTTGACATGGGTGAAGAAGAGCCTCTTGCTGATGATGACATAGAGATGGTAGATGACGAAGCACCTTCAGAACTCGGCTCAGCGGATATCAGCCTCACCGAAGAAGAAGCTCAGCTTCTAATTGACTTAGGCGAGCGACTCGGCGCCGCAATGGAAGCAGATCCCGAAGAAGAATTAGATATGCCCGATGATGAAGCAGACCTTGAATTAGATGATTTGGGTCCACCAGAAGATGCGCCCGAAGAGATGGGGGAAGAGGAAAGAGAAGAGATTATGCAAGAAGTCTTGAAAAGGGTCACGAAAAGACTGTTGTCCTCAAGAAGAAAGTAGTTCCCCTCGATATAGCATATTACCAAATTAAGCCCCACACTTCGTGGGGTTTTTTTTTGCTTGCTTAAAAACATTATTTGTGGTATATTTATTTTAGGTGAAAAAACAAAAAGGAGCAAGAAACAATGGCAAAGAAGAAGAAAAGTAAAAATGATCAAATTGTTATTATTAATAATATCCCCGGTACCGAGCCATCGGATGAAAATCAATTAAGAACAATCAATCTTTACGGGGACATTTCAGAGAGAAAAGCATCAGAGGTCGTCGCCGGGTTATTGTTTCTAGAAAACACATCGCATATTCAAATGCCTCAAAAGACAGAAAAAGACGAACCAATAATAATGGCGCGCCCAATAAGCATGGTTGTATCGACCCATGGTGGCATCGCCTCTGAAATGTTCTCGATCCTTGACTCTATGGATATGATTAAATCCAGAACTTGCGACATCGAAACAATTGGTTTAGGTAAAGTAATGTCAGCAGGGGTTCCAATCCTCGCCGCAGGAACCAAAGGCAAGAGGGCAATAGGGAGAAATTGCAGGATTATGTTACACAACGTTCTCGCCGGTACCGGCGGTACAATATTTTCTATGGAAAATGAACTGGAAGAAATAAAATGGACCCAAGAGAGATATATTTCATGTCTCGCTAATTACACTAAATTAACCCCATCAAAAATCAAGAGATTATTAAAGGCACAAAAGGATGTATATATCTCCCCAGAAGAAGCAATAAAAATGGGAATTGTAGACGAAATTATCTAATTATTAAGGAGATACTAATATAATGTGGTTTGATAAATACCTAAAAACTAAAGAGAGTAGCCCTATTTTGAAAATAGCAGACATCTACAGCCTCATAGAGGAAGTTTTCGAAGTTGAGAAGGGCAAATTTTTTGGAGTGCAAAAATCAGAATTACAAATTCTGAAAGAACAGTTCCTTAACGAACGAAAGTCTATGACCCTGACTTTGGATGCTATTCCTGAAATAGCAGTCACAGAATTGGGTTGGACCGACGTCACCGGCGCTGGCGGCGACAATCCAGTGAACGGTCCTGAGAGGCAAAAACTGCTGCAGTTCTTGGAGAACATTCCAGGCGGAGACTTTGTAGAAAAGATTAGGTCGCTTTCTAATTTCTATGACAATCCTGATGCTGCAATGCAAGAGATGTTTGGCGACGGGGGAAGTACCTCAACCGCGCAACAGATAGCGGTAGCTTTATCTTATTTGGTCTTCTACAAAACCTTAACGAAGGTCATAGCGAATTTTAACGCTGCCTCTGCGGGTTTTAGTTTTGAAGCATTTCTAGCGGTCTTGATGGAGGGTGAACAAATACCAGCTAATACTGGAACTATTGCAGACTTTCTTTCTAGAAGTGACGGTACCGCCATGCCTGTAAGCTTGAAGCTGTATCAAGACGGAAACCTGCACGTTGGAGGCTCTTTCAGAGATCTCGTTGGAGATATAACGAACCCTAAATTTGATAACGATCTTATGCGTTATGTTGCTGTGACTAAGCGGTTCGAAGGCGGCAAGAAAGAAGGGCAGGACGTCAATGGTTTCTTGAAATGGTATAGATTTGACTTTACTCTAGATAACATTTTTGATATACTTTCCAGGTCTTCAAAACACTCCAGGCTGTGTATTCAGCTTCCGAAAAAAGGCCAAGCTTTTATAAACAGTTTGCCGGGCATTGCAGCCCCGTCTTCAGAAGAGATGGAAAACAAATATGCAGTAGCTTTCAAAAAGGAGCTAGAAATAGTAAACCAGAAGAATTCGGAAGAATTTCAAGTTGATGATGCATTCGCACAACAGTTTCTTAAAAACTTGAGTTGGGCCACGCAATTGAGTGACAAGTTTTTCCAGCCGTTTGATCCCGATGCGGGATTATCAGATGAAGAAAAAGCATCCCCTGACTATGAAACGCGGCTACCATATGTAAAGAGGGGTACATCTAAGATGCCAGCGTCGCCCGCCCACAAATCTGACATGCGAGATATTGTTCTTGGCACATTGTCGGCGATTAATGGTGAAACACAGCAGACTCGATATAATCTCGAAAACACCAAGGCTTTTAAAGCTCTTGCTGACCAAATAGGCAAAGCAGCGCGCGATGCCAATAACGGTACCGGAGTCTTTCCTAAATTAAGTATCCTTAAGCAGTATTCGGCTACGAAAGAAACTGCGAAGCGTAATAGAATTTTGAATCTAAAAAGCAACTGGTACACACCAGAGCAATCTGCAAAGTTATACAACGGCATGAACAGAGAACAAAAGCTGGCAGCCTTAGTTCAGACCCGCGGTTTTCTCTCTACAGAGCAGTTTGGTTTAACTCAGAATATGGTAGCAGAGATTGACACTTACAGCAAAAGCCGCGTTCTTGGGCCTAATCAAGAAAAGGCGTGGTTCGGTACAATAAACGTCGGAAGAAAGAACACACAGAAAATGTTAAACAGAGTTACGGGAATCCTTAACGAGTCTTTGTTTGACATTTTTGTGAATGTAAAAGCAATACAAGATAACACCCATGCTTATATCGCCGGCGGAATGCAGAAAGACGAACAAGCAGAAGAAGCAATCAAAGCCTCTACAAATGTTATCTCAAAGACAGAAGAACTTCAGACCACAAAGGGCGGGAGTGTATAGTGAGGGCCTACAAGCAAATATGGCAAACTTGGGACGATTATTTGCTTTTAGAACAAGCCACCGGCAAACTATCTAACGCCACAGACAAACGACTTTTTGAGCTTGCAAGAACCCTGCAATTAAAATTACATCCGGATAATCTCGGCAGAGAAGCCGAAAAAGTTGTTACCCAAGTTCTAAAAAACGACGGCACCTTCGAGAAAAAGGTAAAGTTTCTTTTATCACCAGAGGTCATTTCTGATTACAAAAAACAACTCTCATTACTAAGCGATGAGGTTTCAAAAAGAATACGCACTAATAAAAATAGTGATTTTCTAAGAAGAGCCGCGGAGAAAATCGAGTTCGCAAAAGTTAGATTAAGAAGCACTGTCTTACCAACAACATATTCATCCAAGAAGAAGAAGATAAAAAGGATTTCAACCAACACTGCGAAGAAAAAACCAAGTGGAGGAAATATCTATTCAGCAGATTCACCAGAAGCAAAATCAGCAAAGGCAGCCTTTCAAAAGAAAGACCCCAAAATAAGCCAACCATCCTGGGCTCAAAAGCGTCAACCAACTATTACAAAGCCAAATTGGGCAGAAGCTCCCAACTCAGCAGAAAAGAAAGACTTAACCAAAGAGGTTGAAAAGGCCCTGGAGAAAAGCACAAAGCCAGTTTCAAAAAAGAAGGCCGAGCGAGCCCTTAAGAGTGCTGCAAAAAAAGTCGGAGGAAGGATTCTTAAAAAAGTCCCAGTCATTGGTTGGGGCATCCTTGCTAGTTCTATAGCAACACAAGCGGAAGCCGCCAGCAAAGAAACTGATCCACAAAAGAAAGAGAAAATCTATGCTAGTATAACAGATGAAATCATAGCAGCTTCCCCGGTAGGCATACCATATGATGTTATGAAGTTATTTTTCGCCGCATTGAAAAGTAATATATCGTCTGATCCTGAAAAAGCACGCGTGGTCCATCACAATAAGAGAGCGATGCTGGATTTATTGTAAAATATTATTTGACATTTGTAAAAAGTGTGATATAATATTATATATCACTAGGAAAGGAAATCATGGATACACATCTACAAGCCGGACCAGAATTACGCAGCAAAATTCTGGAAGGTGTTAATATTTTAAGCGACTATGTTGCTGCAACACTTGGCCCAAAGGGCCAGAACGTAATAATCAGACAGAAAGACAGGAGGCCTTTTGTGACGAAGGATGGTGTAACAGTTGCTCAAAATGTCTTTCTTGAGGACCCTCACGTAAACGCCGGCGCGGAAATCGTAAAACAAGTCTCTGCAATGACTAACGCAGAGGCGGGTGATGGTACCACTACCAGCACTATATTGGCAAGAGAGATTCTATCACAAGCAAACAAGCATATATCGACAGGTACATCTCCAGTTGATATAAAGAGGGGCCTTGAAAAATGTCTAGATCAGGCTGTCGCTTTGATTGAGGATATCTCAAAGCCCATATCCTCATCGGAAGATATAAGACATATAGCTTCAATATCAGCAAACAACGACAAGGTCATCGGAGAACTTATTTCCACCGCGGTAGATAAGGTGGGCAAAAACGGCACCATAACTATCACAGAGGCCCGGTCCATGGACACTACTTTGGATTTGGTGGAGGGTTTTAGGTTTTTTTCAGGATATGCTGCAACAGCTTTTATCACTGATGAGAGAAAAAACGCGTGCTTTTTTGACAGGCCGATGTTTTTCATTACAGATACCCGAATTGAGCAAGTAAATCAAATACTTCCGGCTCTTGAAATTGCAGCTAGAGAATCACGCCCATTGGTTATTGTTGCTGAAGAAGTGGAAGGTCAGGCTTTAGCAGCACTAATTATGAACACAGTCAGAGGCTCAATGAAGGTCGCTGCAGTAAAAGCTCCAAAATATGGCGAAGAGCGCATAGCAATAATGAGTGATCTAGCAATCTCTACTGGTGCAAGGTTTTTCCGACAATCATCTGGAGATAAACTGACAGATGTTTCGCTTTCTGACTTCGGCCAGGCATCGAGCGTGGAGATTACCAAAAATACAACTACCGTTGTAGACGGAGAGGGGGACGGTGATCAAATTGAAAAAACAATTAATCAAATTAAAAGGCAAATTAGAGAGACTGAAGATACTCATGAGGCAGAACGACTCCAAGATCGTGTTACTCGCCTCTCTTCTGGTGTTGCTATTGTCCGCGTTGGCGCATCATCTGAGGTAGAAATGATAGAAAAAAAACACCGAATCGAAGATGCGTTAGAGGCAGTGAGATCCGCACAACAGGAAGGCATAGTGCCTGGAGGCGGAATGACGCTTCTTAGCATCGCAGAGAAAGTAGCTCCTAATTTTGATAACCTAGAACAGTCTGTGGCTTTGCCCATATTTAAGACAGCGCTCAGGGCCCCCTTTAGAACGATGGCAACAAACTCCGGCCTGTCACCAGATACAATGCAGTGGGTTGTCGCAGACTGTAAAGAGTTCGAAGGTATTGACTTTTCTACAGGCAACAAAGAGAATTTGATAGAAAGAGGGATCATAGACCCTGCAAAAGTCACGAGGTGTGCACTTAAGAACGCTGTATCAGTAGCGGGAACACTTTTGTTGACAAATCACAGTATTGTCCATCAGTAGATACTATTTACCTATGGGAGGGTTCACCGATGGTTGATCAACAAGATTTGAATTTAGAAATACAATCAAAATTAGATAGAATATGCTCAGGCATGGATGTTATGAGCGACAAACAAGAGTCTATGTCCGAAGATGTAGCGAAAATAAAAGAGGCTGTTTATAATCCTGATCAGGGGTTATATGCTAGACTTAGAGAGCTAGAAACCTGGAAACAAACTTCATCCAGAATGATTTGGACCTTGTTTACCTCAGTTGTTGGACTCATCGGAGCATTTGTGTTGAAAAGTATAGGATCATAATGTTAGTAGAACTAAAGAAACTAAATATTATAAATGATGGATATGCCAGGAAGATATCCATAGATAATATCTATATCAATTCTTCTCACATTATAAGTATAAAAGATTACAACGAGGTCAGGGAATTTTTGATTACTGAGGGTCACACCTCAGCAGGAGAGAAGGAATATTCAATTATCAAAGTTATGAGTGGAGACAAGACAGAAGAGATTATAACCCTGGGCACTTCTAGTGAAATATTTTCTTCGATTCAAAATTCTGTAAAAAATCAAAAAAGGTTACTAAATGGATAATAAATACATTATTATTGGAAGATCAACTTGTAAATTCTGTATATTAGCGGAAGAATTTTTAATTGCAAGCCAGAGACAATTTCAGTTTCTCGATTATGTTCAGCGCCCAGACATATTAGAAGAGTACAAGAGCTTTTATGGCCAAAATACAGTGCCAATTATTTTAGCTTCAAATATCGATACCGGAGTGACCCACAGGGTGGGTGGCTACACAGACTTGTTAGACTTTGAAAAGTGAAAAAGATCCCCGTAAAACTTCAGGTGCTAAAATTAATACAAACTAGTAATTTGTCCTCTTTAAATAGACTTCAAGCACTACTAGAAGGTCTTGCAAAAAAAGAATACAATATGAGTCAAATAGACCATTCAGCTTTATTGGAATCTTTGTCTTGTTCTATGGCACTCAACGTATTATTTGAAGAATTTTCTGAACAAGCATCTGATGCATCAGTGGATGTTCTTTATTTACCAGAAGATGAGTTCGCAAACATAATTCAAATGGCAAAGATTGTAGAAAAGTCTAATTCGCACCTTTATGGGTTTTCAGGTACCTGGACTCATTGATGGCTCTTTATCTCGGAATCTTATTATTTTTTCTGGGACAGATAATGGGTTGGTTTCAGCTTAATGCTCAATATTTATCAGATTGGTGGAGTGATAAACCGTTTGTGGCAGCATTAACTATCGGCGCGCCAACGTCCGTAGCCTTTTGGTATGCTTGGAGAATTATTGTAGAGTCAACAGGCTCAGTGTGGACAGCCAGGTTTATAGGATCTTCAACTGGCCTGATTATATTCCCAATTCTAACTTGGTTTTTGTTGGGAGAATCAATGTTTACTGCAAAGACTATAATTTGCTTAAGTTTGGCTGTTTTGATTATTGTTATTCAATTAGCTTGGTAAGTTATACAATCCCGTTTTTATTTAGTATTTCGTAAATTTTTCCGGCTAGCAATTTTCTTAAAGCATTATTGCCTACCTGCTTATTTTCTCTACCGTAGTCAGTGTATATAGATAAGATATATTCTTCATTGATTACAAATGCCAAGTGAAGTGCTTGATTGTATTTTCTTGTGACGCCACCTTTGCCCCACATTTGCAAAGATCCTCCTCGACCACCAGATCTTTTAAATATTTCTCGATTGATAAAATCGAAAGTATCCTTTTCCGGCTGATTAGGTTTTTCAAATTTTGTTCTTAGTCCCTTGGTTAGTGCTTGGATTTCATCAAACACTGGTCTTAAAAAAGTATTAATAACGCTGCTCTCAAGAGCCCTTGGATCTATCTCTGGCTCTTTGGGCCGCGGCTCATCTAAGGACATTCCTGCTTCTTGTTCTCTTGCCTCTAAATCCTTCTTTAACTTTACAAATTCATCATATAAACCAGTTCTAGAAGATTCATCATGGGCTAATTCATCAGCCTGGTAGATCAAGGACATAAATTTAAAAAAACCTAACGCTGTCTGTCGATTAGGGGCCACCCACTTTCCCTTGCGGGACCCAATTCCCGCGCGACTTCTACAAATCCCAGGCAATAATTTTTCTAGACCCATGCCTTTTAGAAATTTTTCTTCTTCTTTTCTACTGACAATGCCCAATGAGAGCGACTTATCCGGCACCATCTGTCCTGTTTTCGGATCCTTTTTCAGCTTAGCTTTTCTTGTATATGATTGTCCCTGTGGACTAGTATAATCACCTCTACATAACGACCTGAATATCTCATTCGATGAAGCACTTGACTTATGCTTTCCTCTTAGGGCTAGTTGATAAGCTTTGGAATAATCCAATAACATACTCAGTTCTTTATTTGTTAAGGCCATGCCTGTTCCTTTAAATTTCCTAAGCTGAGCTAAAGCCATTGGCAATTTTGGCATCGAGGCGCCATAGAAAACCTTTTCTGGATTTTGTTGATCTATTATTTGTCCGTCAACAGTTCCAAGGACGTAACCAACACTTCCTTTTTTGTATTCTAAATCCTGTCTTTCAATTATCAGTCTTATTTTTTTCATTTCTTTTTTATCTTCTTCTTCTTCTTCTTCTTCTTCAACCCGCCGGCTG
>Ga0209404_10000427_pt1 | contig 32596 bp, 34 predicted proteins | sample TroAtlMetagenome_2_FD_187447 | JGI IMG/M metagenome (GOLD analysis project Ga0209404, IMG submission 187447) | Marine eukaryotic phytoplankton communities from Atlantic Ocean - Tropical Atlantic ANT8 Metagenome (SPAdes) (version 2) | ecosystem: Environmental > Aquatic > Marine > Oceanic...
TCTGGTCGTCACCGAAGACGATGATGTGACCTTCCTGGCTGTGCTCGAAGTGGTAGTGAATGCCCTCTTCTTCGCACAGGCGCTGGATGAACTGCAGGTCGGTTTCGTCGTACTGGGTGCAGTAGTCCCGCGCTGGGTGGCTCTGGTTCAGTTGCAAGCGGTAGGCATCGCTCTGGATGCCGTGCTCTTCCAGCAGGCGGCTGATGATGGCTTGCACTGCGAGGTGCTGAAAGATACGTTGGTTCGTTCTGTGCGCCAGATAGCTGAGCTGGGGGCGCAGGCAGAGGTGATAACGGGTAAGGCGTTTGCCGGCTTCGCCCTGGGCGAGGCGATCGATTACGCCGTGGATGCCGGTGCCCTGCCCCATGTCCAGATAGGCGGTGTGGTGCAGTAGGGAGGCCAGGTCGATGTCGGGCTGTTCACTGACCAGCTCCAGTTCAAAGGCGTAGGGCCGGTTGAGGGTCTCGCTGCCGTTGAAGGCCAGTACCTTGAAGTCGTGGGCGGCGCCGTCGATGTGCAGGCTGAAGGCCGCTTCATTGGCTGGAGAGAACATCCGTTGTCCTTTTTACAGAATTCGTTCAGCGATCCGGGTGGGGATCGGCGAGACGCTTGAACGCGAAAAGCCACCGACTGACTCTCAAGTCACTCGGTGGCCTGGCATTGTAAAGACCTTAGGCGGCGATGGGTGTGCGCCAGTCATCAGAACCGGAGGTTCCTGAGACTTCGTGGGTCCAGACGATTTTGCGGTAGGTGAAGTAGACGTCTTCCAGGTGGGTGAAGTGCGCCAGGTTCGGGTCTTGGCAGTTCGGCATGTTGGACTGCACATCAACGATGATGGCGTCGTGCAGTTCGATGGTGAAGTAGTGCTCCTGGGTGCCGGTGGCGGAGGTGCGGTACCACTCCAGACGGCACTTGCTCAGGCGCTCGCCGGAGGTCAGGGCGTTGAAGATCAGCGGTGAGGACTTGTCGAACACCTTGGTGATCATCAGCGGCTTGTGGACGCGCTGGCCGGTGGGCTGGCCGGACTGTGGGTCACGCGGGATGATGACCTGGTGGTTGTAGCCCTGCACCAGCACCTGGTCTTCGTGGCCTTCCTGGAAGATGTTGCCGACCGAGTCTTCGGTGAACGTACCGGCGGTGATCAGGCCCTGCTTGGTGCCTTCGATGGTCAGATACGCGGGTGTTGGCATTGCTGCTCTCCTTGCTTGAAATGGGGTGACCGGTTGATCCGGTTGACCCAGTACAACCAAGAGCTGTGCCAGGAATAAAAAGGGCAATTAAATCAAACGATTGGAGTGACCAGGCAGGCAGCCGAAAAGCCGTTTGTGATCTCGGTCACGCAAAGTTGCGCAGGATGTTGCGCAGCGCTGTGCAAGTTGTTGCGCAGTGGAGTGGAGGCAGCGTAGTGCGGGGGTTGCAGGCGCTTTGAGCAGGCTGGCGGCGTGGTTGCTGCGCCAATAGTTGCCAGCCGCGCTAGCGTTCGGCCATACGCTGCTGACGCAGCGCACGCCGCTCGGTCGCGAGCGCTATTATCTGCAGCTGTTGTGTATCAGTGGCGTTGGCCCACTGCAGAATTTCACTCATCAGGCGGCCACAGCCCAGGCACTCATCACCATCCAGGCAACATTGGCGCACGCAGGGCGAGGGTTGCCGGCCGCGCTCGCTCACGCGGCGTCTTCGTCCAGTTCGAGCTCGACTTCATCCCCGGTGAGCTCTTCAAGCACCGCAGAGAGCACCTGGGTCAGCGACCCTTCTCCGCCATCGTGCTGCCAGCCGCTATCATCCTGATAACCAAAGTGGAGCGTGGCATCTGGGGTGGCCAGCCAAAGCTCGCGTGACGCTGGCTGGCGGCCGATCACCAGGCGCGGCCCGTCGGCGAGCATCAGGACCAGCGAACCTTCCACCTGCTCCATGTCCAGATCAAGGTCGCAATCGTCAACCGCATGCTCGATCAGGTCTTGTATCCGATCTACCTGCTGATGAAATTCCGCTTCGCTCATGTCCTGCATGGGGCTCTCTCTAGTCAATGGTCATCGGCGCAACATGGCGCAACAGCGCGTCCGCTGAGCGGCGGCTGATGCACCGAGCCGGGTGGCTGGGTATACTGCCGCATATTCTACCTGTAAGGATTCCATCATGAAGCATATCAGCGCACTTCTCTTCGGCCTGCTGGTCCTCGCTGGCTGCGGCCAGAAGGGACCGCTCTATCTGCCGGAAGACGTCTCAGGCCAGCCGCCGACCCCGGCGCAGGAAGAACTGATCCAGGAACCGACCGAGAAGTGATGCACCCATGACCGCGTTTGATTACCGCCACGGCGAACTGTACGCCGAAGGGGTCGCATTATCTGCGATTGCCGCCGAGTACGACACCCCTTGCTTCGTTTACTCGCGCAGCGCCATTGAGCAGGCCTACCAGGCCTGGGACTCTGCGCTTCAGGGCGTGCCGCACCTGGTCTGTTTTGCCGTCAAGGCCAACTCCAACCTGGCCGTACTGAATCTGCTGGCCCGCCAGGGTGCCGGCTTCGACATCGTCTCCGGTGGCGAACTGGAGCGGGTACTGGCCGCCGGGGGCGAACCCTCGCGCATCGTCTTCTCCGGTCTGGGCAAGACCGCCGCCGAGATGCGCCGTGCGCTTGAGGTGGGCATTCATTGCTTCAATGTCGAATCGGCCGCCGAGCTGGAACGACTGCAGCAGGTCGCCGCCGAGCTGGACATCAAGGCGCCCATTTCACTGCGGGTTAACCCCGACGTGGATGCCAAGACCCACCCGTACATTTCTACCGGGTTAAAGGAAAACAAGTTCGGTATTGATATTGCGCGGGCGCCTGACGTGTATCGCCGCGCCGCCGAACTCAGCCACATCGAGATCTGTGGCGTGGATTGCCACATCGGTTCGCAGCTGACCGATGACACGCCCTTTATCGATGCGTTGCAGCGCCTGCTGCAGCTGATCGATGGCCTGGCCGAAGAAGGCATACAGATTCGCCATCTGGATCTGGGTGGTGGCCTGGGTGTGACCTACCGAGATGAAACGCCGCCCAGCCCCGGTGCTTATCTGGCCAAGGTGCGCGAGGCGCTGGCCGGCCGTGACCTGAACCTGCTGTTTGAACCGGGCCGCTCCATCGTCGCCAATGCCGGCGTGATGCTGACCCGCGTCAACCTGCTCAAACCGACCGAGCACAAGAACTTCGCGATCATCGACGGCGCGATGAACGACCTTATTCGCCCGGCCCTGTATAGCGCCTGGATGGGCATTGATGCGGTCAAGCCGCGTAGCGACGTGGCCGCGCAGGCCTGGGACATTGTTGGCCCAGTGTGCGAAACCGGCGACTTTCTGGGCAAGAACCGCGAGCTGGCACTGGCCGAGGGCGACCTGCTGGCCGTGCGTTCCGCCGGTGCCTACGGTTTTGTGATGAGCTCCAACTACAACACCCGCCCACGCGCTGCCGAAGTGCTGGTGGACGGTGAGCAGACCCATCTGGCGCGTCGTCGCGAGACGGTCGCCGAACTGCTGGCCGGCGAGCGCCTGCTGCCCGAGGACTGACATGCTGCTGCGATTCACCAAGATGCACGGTCTGGGCAACGACTTCATGGTCATCGACCTGGTCACCCAGCACGCGCAGCTGTCCGCCAAGCAGATACGCCAGTGGAGTGACCGGCATACCGGCATCGGCTTTGATCAGCTGCTGGTTGTCGAGCCGCCGAACGACCCGGATACCGACTTCCGCTACCGCATCTACAACGCCGATGGTAGCGAAGTGGAGCAATGCGGCAACGGCGCGCGCTGCTTTGCGCGCTTCGTGCAGGACAAACGCCTGACTGCGAAGAAAGTCATCCATGTAGAAACCAGCGGCGGCCCGATTACCCTGCGCGTGCGCCGCGATGGCCAGGTCACGGTCGACATGGGCGCACCGCGCTTTGCTCCTGCCGAGGTGCCCTTCATTGCCGAACAGGAAGCCGACCAATATGCCTTTGAAGTGGCGGGCGAGCAGTTGGTGGTCTCGGCGGTTTCCATGGGCAACCCGCACTGCGTGACCCTGGTGGACGATATCAACAACGGCACTCTCGAGCGCCTGGGCGCACACATAGAGGCGCACCCGCGCTTCCCGCGCAAGGTCAATGCCGGCTTCATGCAGGTGATTGATCACGGACACGCGCGACTGCGCGTATTCGAGCGCGGCGTGGGCGAAACCCAGGCCTGCGGCACCGGCGCCTGCGCCGCGGCGGTCGCCGGCATCCGCCTTGGTCTGTTACGCTCCCCGGTACAGATTCAACTGCCGGGCGGCAACCTGCAGATCGAATGGGCCGGCCCCGGCCAACCCGTACTGATGACCGGCCCTGCTACCCGGGTCTATGAAGGACAGATACGCGTATGAGCGAGCACCAGCCGCACCCCAGCGATGAGATCGATGCCGAGCAGGTCACCGAGTACCTGCGCCGTCACCCGGCCTTTTTCGCCGAGCACGACGAATTGCTGGCCGACCTGATCATTCCCCACGAGCGCGGCCAGGCCGTGTCACTGGTGGAGCGCCAGGTCAAGCTGCTGCGCGAGCGCAACATCGATGTGCGCCATCGGTTGAACCAGTTGATGGACACCGCCCGCGAGAATGACCGCCTGTTCGACAAGAGCCGCCGACTGATTCTTGGCATGCTTGAGGCGCAGAGTCTGGAGCAGGTCATTGCCAGCCTGGAAGACAGTCTGCGCAACGACTTTCAGGTGCCCTACGTGTGCCTGATCCTGTTTACCGAAGCCGACCGTTATTCCAACGCCCACTGCGTGACCCACGCCGCCGCCAAGGAGGCCATCGGTCATCTGCTCGACAACGGCAAGCCGGTCAGCGGCGCATTACGCCCGGACGAGCTGCGCTTCCTGTTTGGCGAGTCCGCCGAAGAAGTAGCCTCTACCGCCTTTGCACCGATCAGCCATCAGGGGTTACACGGGGTACTGGCACTCGGCAGCAAGGATGCGCACCAGTACCGCAGCGCCACCGGTACGCTGTTCCTCGGTTACGTGGCCGACGCCCTAGCCCGCATTCTGCTGCGCCAACGTCCGCTGGCTGATGAAAGCCACGCCTGAGCCAGCCGGTGCCGCCACGGCCCCGGCCGCCGACAGCGATATCGACGCCTTTCTGCGCCACCTGCGCACCGAGCGCCAACTGTCGCCGCGCACTCTTGAAGCCTACGCCCACGACCTGCAGCAGGTATTGCTGTTCCGCCAGCAACGCCAGCTATCTGACTGGAAGCAACTAACCGCCCAGCAGTTGCGCCATTACGTTGCCCAGCAACACCAGCAAGGCCTGTCGCCGCGCAGCCTGCAACGCCAGCTCAGCGCCATTCGCAGTTTTTACCGCTATCTGCTGCGTGAACGGCGCTGCCAGCTCAATCCCGCGCTGGACCTGCGCGCACCCAAGACGGGCAAGAAACTGCCGAAGACCCTGGATGCCGACCTGGCCGGCCGGCTGCTAGACGACAACGGCGATCCGGATTGGCTGCAATTACGTGATCAGGCCATGCTGGAGTTGTTCTACTCATCAGGCTTGCGTCTCGCCGAACTGGCCGGACTGGACGTCGCCGACCTGGATCTGCAACAGGGTGAGGTACGGGTACTTGGCAAGGGCAACAAGACTCGCCTGCTGCCGGTAGGGCGCATGGCCAGGGCAGCGCTGCAGGCCTGGTTGGCCGTGCGCCCCGCCTTGCCGGGCGCAGCACAGCCGGTGTTCGTCAGCCAGCGCGGCACCCAGCTGACACCCAGGGCCATTCAGCTGCGGGTGCGCCGCCGCGGCGTAGAGCGCATCGGCCAGCACCTGCATCCGCACATGTTGCGGCATTCGTTCGCCAGCCACATGCTGGAGTCGTCCGGCGACCTGCGCGCCGTGCAGGAGCTGCTCGGCCACGCCGACATCAGCACCACCCAGATCTACACCCACCTGGACTTTCAACATCTCGCGCAGGTCTACGACAAGGCCCACCCGCGCGCCAAACGCAAAGCGGATACCGAATGATTCAACTCGTTACCTTCGATCTGGACAACACCCTGTGGGAAACCGACAGCGTGGTCGCTGCCGCCGAGCAGGTGCTGCTGCGCTGGCTGGAAAGGAATGCCGCCCAGTTCGCCAAGCAGCTCAGCCCGGAGGCGCGCAAAGCGCTGCGCGATGAGGTGCTGGCGGCGCAGCCCGAGCTGCGCCACCGCGTAACGCCGCTGCGTATTGCCGTGCTGGAGTTGGGTTTGCGCAAGGCGGGTTATAGCGACGAGCAGGCCAGTGAGCTGGCGGCGCAGGGCTTCAAGGTATTCCTCGATGCCCGGCACCAACTGGAGTACTTCCCGCACGCCGAGCTGGTGCTGGAGCTGCTGTCGCGGCAATACCAATTGGCGAGCATCTCCAACGGCAATGCCGATGTGCGCCGTCTGGGGCTGGATCGCTTTTTCAAGATCATCGTTTCAGCCGACGAGGTCGGCCTGAGCAAGCCCGACGCTGCGCCCTTTCGCGCAGCGCTGCAGGCCGCCGGTGTTGAGCCGTCACAGGCCTTGCACATTGGTGACCATCCTGGTGATGACATTCAGGGCGCGCTCGACGTGGGCATGCACACCCTGTGGTTCAACCCGCAGGGCAACGCCTGGCCACAGCAGCCGCGCCCGCATGGCGAGGTGCGCTGCCTGAGCGAGATTCCGCCGTGGCTCAACCGCTACGTGAAGTACGCAAAGCGCTAGACGCAAGGCACCGCCTGAGGGCGGCGGTGCTCGCACTGGGACAGTGCCTTAGATGGGACGGCTGCCGTACTTGTTATCCGGCTTGCGTGGTGGATCAGACACCACATTGGAGTCGATCTCTTGCACCTTGCCGCCACGGGACAGAAACTCTTCCATCTGCCGCGCCAGCATCTCGCGCTCACGCTCCTTGGCTTCCAGTGATGCGCTCTCCAGCTCTTCCGGCTGGGCATTCTTCTTGCGCGGTTTGCTGGTGGCTACCTCGCCTTCAGAATCGTCATCGCTGTCATCCAGCTGATCGCTGACCTCGGTGTCTTCGACGCCGTCCAGATCATCGTCCATATCATCGCTCATGCCCCACACCCTCCCAAGGGAAAACACGCTATATATAGCGCATTCGGGTGATTTGGCTAGCCCCCCCGCAGAAAATATTTGCGAGCTGCTGCCTGTGCTAGAGGGTCGCGCCCTCGGTCAGGCGCGCCAACTGATCAAGGTCGGTCTGCACGCCGGATGTCTCGCGGATACGCGCCAGAATCTGCCGCTTCAGCTCAATAAAGGCCGGCTCCAGCTTCATGTCCTGGTGGCGCACCGCCGGCAGCGGCACGTCGTACACGCTGTCGATGCGGCCGGGCCGGGGCGCCATCAGCACAATACGGCTGCCGAGGTAGATGGCTTCTTCCACATCATGAGTAACGAACAGAATGGTGCTCTTCTCCAATCGGTGCACGTGCCGAATGAGGTCGTGCATCACCTCGCGCGTTTGCGCGTCCAGCGCACCGAACGGCTCATCCATCAACAGAAAATCCGGGCGCGGCATCAGCGCGCGGGCAATCGCCACACGCTGCTGCATGCCGCCCGAAAGCTGGCTAGGGTAAGCGCCAGCAAAACTCTGCAAGCCCATCAGGTTGAGCAAGGCATCAGCCCGGCCGCTGGCGGTCTCGACGTCAGCCTGGCTCTTTACCGTGTCCGCAATCACTTTGAGCTGACGGCAGAATTTTATGTTCTGCGTGACCGTCAGCCAGGGGTACAGACTGTAGTGCTGGAACACCATGGCACGGTCTACGCCGGGTCCGTCAATTGGCTGATCGTGCAGCAGAATGTCGCCGCAGCTGTGGGTCTCCAGTCCCGCCAGAATACGCAGCAGAGTGGACTTGCCGCAGCCAGAGGCGCCTACAAAGGTGATGAACTCGTTAGGCTGCACTTCCAGATTGACGTCGCGCAGGGCCTCAATGCTCTGGTCGCGGGTCTCGAACAGCTTGCCAACGTTACGAATGCTGATGCAGGACTTGTCCATCACGGTTACCTCTTCTGCCAATGGAAGGCTCGGCGACCGAGCCAGCGGAACGCCTGGTCGGTCAACAGGCCGATCAAACCGATCAGCAGGATGCCGGCGAAAATCTTGTCGGTGTGCATGTAACGCTGGGCGCGCAGAATCGCGTAACCCAGGCCGGAGTTGGAGGCCACCAGCTCCGCCACCACCAGATAGGTCCAGGCCCAGCCGCAGGTGATGCGCAGAGTATCAAGCAGCGCCGGACGGGCCGACGGCAAGACCACCAACCGGATGATTTCACTGCGACTCGCGCCCATGGTTTGCGCCGCTTCGATCTGCGCCATGGGTACGCGGCGAATATCCTCAGCGGCCATCAGCACCATCTGAAAGAAGGTGCCGATAAAGATGATCAGAATCTTGGAGCCTTCGCCGATTCCCACCCAGAGCATCACCAGCGGAATAAAGGCGACCGCCGGCATATAACGAATAAAGTCGATCAGCGGCTCAAGGGTCGCCTGTACCGGCTTGTAAGTACCCAGATAGAGACCGAGCGGCAAGGCGATCAGCGCCGAAATCAAAAAGCCAGCCATCACCCGGTAGACGCTGATGGTGATGTCGCCCCAGAGGCCGTCCTCCTGCCACCAGTTCCAGGTACGTTCTGCCACCGCCCCCGGCCCTGGCATGAACAGCGGGTCGTTCAACCCCAGTGCCGTGTACAGCCACCAGATCAAAAACGGGGCGGCCAGCCCGGCGGCGGTCAGCAGCCCGGCGGTGCGCGGTGACAGCGACCCGCGTACCGCCCACCAACGCGCGCGCGGTTTTCGCACAGCCGTGGGTCGGGTTTCAGGCAATGGGGCGGGTGCGTTCATACCAGCGTCTCCTTGATCAAATCCTGCAGGCGCGGCAAGGGAGCGCGACGCCAACCATTTTCCGGCGGATGAATACCCAACCAGGCGACCGGCAGCTCAGACCACTGCTGCGCATCGGCGGGCACCGAGAACAGGCTGCCAGTGGCAGCCGGCAGCGTGCTGTAGAGAATGTGCCAGGGCAACTCGCCGCCCTGAATGCGCCCGAAGGTCAGCTCACAGCTCAGCAGCAGCTCGGCATCACGGCTGCTGTCGTGCAGATACTGCAGCAGCGAGCGCCGTGTACTCAGACGCAGCGGACGATCAGCCGCAAACATGAAGTAGTCACCGGCGCGCAGCAGGCAGGCACGGCGCCCAGAGCCGTCGGTACTGTGCAGCCAACTTTCCGCCACCGGGCCTATCGAGTCCGGTAGGCGCTGCCAGACTTCCAGGTAACTGCCGTCCAGTGCGGTTTCATGCACTTCTTCACTGCTGACGAAGGCCATATTGCCGATGTCAGCACCGCTGTCGGGATGGAAGTCGATCGCACGGTGCCATTGGCAGCGTTGCTCGGTAGCCTGGGTCAGCCCGGCAAAACCCGCCAGGCGTGCGCGCTCCAGCGGCAGCTTGGGCGCGGGGTCGGGGATGCGCAGGTCACTGTGCAGATGCGCGCTCTGCAACCAGAACACCCGGGTAGTGGTGTCTTCACTGCCGTCGGCCAGGCGCAGCAATGTGCGCTGCCAGACGCCGTGATAGGCGCTTGGGACTGCGTTCATTGGTGATACTCCGGGAAGCGTTTGAGGGTGCGCCAGAACGCCATATCGTGGTTCGGCCAGAGTTCGGCACCGGTCTCACCGGCAATGCGCTTGAGTTTGCGAATACTGTCCAGCGCCATGTCCTCGCGATCACGCCAGCACAGGCCCGGGGCGATTTCATCGTCGAGGTTTTCGGTCAGGTCGGCGGCATCACCGGTGAGGATCACCGGCGCGCCGGTCGGCAGCTCGATCATCAGCGACATGTGCCCGGCGGTGTGGCCCGGCGTGTTGATCGCCCGCAGGCCCGGCAGCAGGTCGTACTCCTCCTGCTGCAGGCGCCAGCGCACGTTGCCGGCAAAGTCGTCGGCGAAATAAGCATCATCGGCCGGCTCACGGGCGGCCTGCAGTTCGTCTTCGTGTACGTGAACTTCAGCGCCGCAGACGTCACACAGACCGCCGGCGTGGTCGAAGTGCAGGTGGCTGAGAAACACCATGTCGATGTCCTTGCAGGTCAGCCCGAGCTTTGCCAAATGGGCTTCAAGGCGCTGCTCTTCGCTCATCTGCGGCGGCCCCATGGGAAACGCCACCGGGTCGTACCAGCGCGCGCGCAGCAGCGGATCAGTCAGTTTGTTGTAGTCGCAGCCCACATCGAACAGCACCCGCCCCTGCCTGGTCTCGATCAGAAACGCCAAAATCGGCGCCTCAATCTGCACCCCGAGACCACGGTCACGGGTCGAGATCGACTTGTCGTAGTGATGGGTGGCGGTCAGCAACGGCCAGAGTTTCTGCACCTGAGTCATGCTGCCTCCCGCAGGGCGCTGAGCAGCGCCGTACTGTCACAGACCTCGCCGAAGATGCCGCCCTCGACGCCAATCATCGCCAGCGCTGCGGCGTGCAACTCGGGGTGCGCGGAGGCGCAGGCATCGCTCACGGTCAGGCAATTGAAGCCGCGGTCAATCGCGCTGCGCAGGGTCGAGCTGACGCAGACCTCGGTGGTCACGCCGGTGATGATCAGCGTGTCGATCCCACGGCTGCGCAGGATCAGTTCCAGATCGGTGGCGGCAAAGGCGCAGTAGCCAGGTTTATCGATCACCGGTTCACTCGCCTGCGGCTGCAGCTCGTCGATCAGGTCATGGCCGTACTCACCACGCACCAGCAGCCGGCCCAGCGGGCCGGACGCACCAATCGGCGCGCCGCTGCGTTCAGCGCGGATACGTTTCCAGTCAGGCAGATCAGACAGATCCGTGCGGTGCCCTTCGCGGGTATGCACCACCAGCATGCCCGTAGCGCGCGCCGCTGCCAGCAACCGCTGCTGGGCCGGAATCGGCGCTCGCAGGCAGGCGATATCCAGCCCGGCCTGATCGGCATAACCGCCGGGAGCACAGAAGTCGCGCTGCATGTCGATCAGCAGCAACGCGGTTCGCGATGGCAGCAACGGCAGCATCTCAGGCCTCCAGCTTGAATTCGTGACGCACGGCGGCGGTGATGCCGGTGACGATGTCGGCGGCCATGCGCGCGCCCTTCTCGGCGGTCGAACCCAGCGCCGACGACAGCACCCCCGATGGCGGCACCCACTCGGTGCGAGTCGGGTACATGTCGTAGGGCGGAAAGTCCGCCGGCGGGTCGTTCGGGATCTTGTCGAGGCTGACCAGATGCGGCAGGTAATGCAGCATCAGCGAGGTTTCGATCACCGCCGCGTGCTCGAGCGCAAAGCCGGGGAAGCCGTCGGGGAAAATATCTTCCAGCGTTTCTTCACGGCAGAAGTCCCAGTGCTCAAGGCGCATGACTTCAAGCTCGCAGCCCGGCCCGAGTTCGCGCAGCGCCAGCTGAATACCCTCGGTGACAAACCAGGTGTTCTCGTAGTGACCCAGCACCAGCACCAGACGCTTGACGCCGTGGCGGGCAAACTCGCGCACCGCATCCTGTACCAGCGCGATCAGGGTGGCGCCGTCGAGGCTGGTGGTGCCGCAGAAATGCTGACCGCCGCCGCACTTGGGCTGCGACTTGTAGCCGTAGGCCAGCGCCGGGGCGACGATGCCATCGATCTGCGCCGCCACATCGGCACTCAGTGCGGTCGACAGCAGCGCATCGGTACCCAGCGGCAGATGCGGGCCATGCTGCTCGGTCGCGCCGCAGGGTAAAAATACCACCGCGCCCTGCTCGACCCGCAGCTGGTATTCGACCCAGCTGATCTGATCCATGTAGACACTTGCCATCAGGGCATACTCCTCGTCAGTTGCTTGGGCGCTCGCTCCGGCCAGCCGGCCATGACCGCCGCCAGGGTGACCATGCCAGCACCCAGCCAGGTGCGCGGGGCGAGCGCTTCATCGTTAAACCAGGCCACCGACAGCACGGCGGCGATCAATTCGAATACAACCAGTACGGCGGCGCGGCTGGCTTCCAGATGGGTGACGCCGTATTGGGCGCCCAGCGTGGCGAGCAGCAACCAGCCGACCGCGAACAGGGCTATCCACAGCCAGATAGGGGGCGCCAGCGTGGGTACGCCCTGCGTAAACAGCAGGCAGGCGGCACCGGCAAACAGAGCACTGCCGACAAAGGCGGCAACGGTCTTGCTCAGCATCGGCACTTGATCAGCCGCCCGGGTGGCCAGGTTGTTCAGGGCAAAACCCAGCCCCGCGCTCAGCGCCAGCCAGTCGATCGCGGTGAGGCTGGCAAAGGTTTGCGCATTGACGCCCAGCGTCAGGGCGATGCCCGCGAGCGCTAGCACCAGTGCGGCGATACGCAGCGCGGTCAGCCGCTCACGCAACAGCAGCCAGCCGCCGAGCACTCCCCACACCGGCGCCAGATAGAACAGCAACATCACCCGCACCAGATCCTCGGCCAGCGACAGCGATGACAGCAGCGCCGCATTCGCCCAGCCGCCAAACAGCACTATGCCCAGCACGCCCCAGCGCTGTTGCCACCAGCCGGCGCGCTGCCAATACAGCAGCGGCAGGGCAAACACTGCGATCAGGCCGTAGCTGGCCAGCACCATGGGAAAGCCATCAATACCCTGCGCCGCGAACCATTGCAGCGGCAGCCAGCTGGTGCCCCAGAGCACAGTCGCCAGGATCAGCACCCATTCCGGCCGCAACATCAGCCGCCCATCCAGGCGCCGCCATTGGCGCCGAGCATCTGACCAGTAAAGAAACTCGCCGCCGGTGACAGCAGGAAACAGACCGCCGCGGCAATCTCCTCGGGACGGCCAAGGCGCGCCGCCGGAATGGCCAGCTCCTTGGCAATCCATTCCTCGCTCATGTGCTCCAACGACACCATGGCGGTATCCACCGGACCCGGCGCCACGCCGTTGACCCGAATGTGCGGGGCAAACTCGCGCGCCAGCGCCTTGGTCATGCCGATCACGCCCGCCTTGGCGGTGCAGTAGGCCACGTAGTTTTCGCGCCCCAACTGGCCCAGCTCGGAGGCGATATTGACGATGGCGCCGCGGCCAGCCCCGCTCATGCTTTCCAGCGCGTATCGGCAACAGCGATAAACGCCATCCAGATCGACCGCCATGATCCGCCGCCAATCCTCTTCCGAGGTGTCCAGAAAGCTCTGTTCCTGGATGATGCCGGCGTTGTTGACCAGCCCGTCCAGCGGCCCGGTGGCGGTGATGCAAGCGAACATTTCAGCCACCGCATCGGGGTCGCTCACGTCAGCTTCAATGGCCGTGGCACGGCCGCCGGCGACAGCAATCTGTTCCACCAGCGCGGCGCTGGCATCGGCCTGCCCGAGATGATTGATCCACACCTCGGCGCCCTGCTCGGCCAGCATCAGCGCGCATGCCCGGCCAATGCCGGTCGCAGCGCCAGTGATCAGCACGCGCTGACCCTCGAGTGCAAATTTCATCATCAGTGCATTACCTCTCCGCGGCTGACCACCAGTGCCTGGCCGGTCATCGCGGCAGCGGCGGGCGAGCCGAGAAACAGAAAAGTGCCAGCCAGGTCCGCCGGTGTGAGCAGCTCAGGGATCGCCTGGGCAGAGAGGATGTGCTGCAGCTCGGCCTGCTCGCTGCGGCCGTTGTCCGCTGCAATGCTACGCAGCGAAGCCATCGCCGCATCGGTAGCAATCCAGCCGGGGCACACGGCATTCACCCGAATGCGTTGGGCGCCCAGCTCCCAGGCCAATGAACGAGTCAGGCCGATCACCGCATGCTTGCTGGCTACGTAGGCGGAGAATCCCGCCACCGCACTCAGTCCCCAGATAGACGACTGGTTGATCACGCTGCTGCCCTCACCGAGCAGTGGCAGCAAGGCCCGCGTCAGGCGCAACATCGACACCACGTTGTTGTCCAGCTGCACTTGCCAGCGGCGGTTGGCGTCGGCGCTGTCGTCCATTAACGGCGTGGGCTGCTCCATACCGGCGTTGTTGATCAGTACCTGCACCTGGGCACAGCGACCAGCCAATACCTGCGCGTACTCGCTGACGGCAGCATCATCGTTCAGATCGAGCGCGGTACCTTGTACTTCAGTCGTCGTACTCAGTGCCTCGACGACCGCGGCGAGTGTTATACCGTTGCGATCCAGTAACTCCAGTTGCGCGCCCTGGGCGGCAAAGGCCTCGGCCAAGGCACGACCGATGCCGCTGGCAGCGCCGCTAATGACGACCGTGCAACCGTGATAATCGAGGGTCTGCATGCTCATACCGCCGTCAGGAAAGACACGCCCACCGCACCGTAGAAATTCTCGGCACGCTTGGGACCATCAACAAACTCGCCATAGTCGTCGCTCAGCACCCGGCGCACGCGATGGCGATGGAAGCTGCTGAGCAGCTCGCTCATGGGCACTACCTGACGGTAGGCGTCGCCGTACAGCTCGGTGTGCATCTTTGGCAGGCGATACCAGGGCGCCACCGGTTTCTCGTGGTGCGCGTTGTGGTAAGAGAAATTCAGCAACAGCAGGTTCAGCGCCGGCCAGCGCAGCGACACCACGTTGCTGAAGGTATTGGTTTGCTCGTAAGCGCGGTCGCGCAGCTTGTCGACCGGGATCTTGCCGTCGTCTTCCAGCACCGCGAAGGCGTCGTAGGTGTGTTGGTAGGCATCGGCGAAGCGCAGCACCGTGACCATGATCAGCCAGGCAACGCAGTACAGCACCAGTGCGCTGAACGACAGCCAGCCGAGTACGGCAAACAGCGCCGCGCGAATCAGCAGTACCGTCAGCACCTTGCCGCGACGGGCACGGTGCTTCTCGCTCCGACTGATGAAGGGCAGCAACACTACGTAAAAATGCATGATCAGCTCGACCGCTGGGATGTAGGCCCATTCCAGTGCCAGTACCAGCTTGCGCACCCAGGCGGGCAGGCTGTTGAGGAATGCCTTGTTGTCAAAGGTGATAACGTCCGCACGGTCTACATGGTGGCGCATGTGTTTGCGCCGCAGGTCCTGGAAGTCGGCGTAACAGCCGCCTGTCATCCAGCTGAAAATCTCGCCCGCCCGCGCGTTGTGCGCCGGCTTGCTGAAAATGGTGCCATGGGCAAATTCGTGAATCAGGTAAGCACCGATAATCATCGTGTGCGCCACCAGCAAGAGGCCCGCCAGCTTGGCCGCCCAGTGCGGCGTCAGCAGCAGAGCGATGCCGGCAGTGTAACCGCCGAGGCTGTAGGCCATCGCCAGGGTGTTCCACACCCGGCCATCGGCATAGCGGTACAACGGCTTGGATGCGGGCTTGGATTTGCTTTGGGATGCAGACATGCTTCCTCCCGGAATACAGTGCATTGGGCAGGCGCTCGGCACCTGCCCGGTTGATTACTCGGTCAGAGCCTGTACGAAGCTGGCATCAAAGGTGTCGGCAAAGTCCGGTACCGCCGGGATCTGCTTGTTCTTCACCAGCAGGCCGGCAATCACCGCGCCGCTACCATAGAAGGAGGTGGTCTCTGCCGACTCGATGAAGTTCTTGCTCATCTCGTCCAGCGGGATGTTGTAGACGCCTTCCATCTGCTCCATGGCTTCGGCACCGCTGACACCCAGCACCTTGCCGATGATCTCCGCCGACTCGTCAGGGTGCGCCTGCATGTACTCCAGGCCAGCCTGATAGCCCTTGATCATCGCGCTGATGGCGCCGGGCTCGGCCTTGATCATTTTTTCGTCGAAGGCCAGCACGTCGGTAATCAGGCCCGGTGCATCCTTGGAGGAATACACCACGTGGAATTTGTCGCCGCCAGCCATGCCGAGAATTTGCGAGACGTTGGGCTCGTAGGTCACGCCGACCGGCAGGCTGCCGGAGGCCATGGCGCTGGGAATGCCCTCCGGCGTCATGTTGACTGCCTGGATGTCCTTCTCGGTCATGTCATTGACCTGCAGCGCGTAAGCGAGCAGGAAGTCGGACGGTGACAGCGGGTTGTAGCCCACCTGCTTGCCTTTGAAATCGGCAACCGTGGCGATGGACTTGTCCGCAACAATGGCATCACCGCCGTTGGAAAAGTCGATCGGCATGACCACGCGGTGCTTCAGCCCCTTGGCGACCGAGCCGACCACTTGGTCGTAGGTCAGCATGGCGCCGTCAACCGCACCGCCAGCCATGGCCGAGGGCAGCAACGCCGGGTCGTTGAAGAATTGCAGTTCGACGTCGAGACCAAACTGGTCGTAGAGATCAAGTTTGTCTGCCACATAGAAGGGACCGTAACCGGCCCAGACCACAGTGCCTATGGTCATGGAGTCGGCCGCTTGCGCAGCAACAGGAGACAGCACGGCAGCGGCAGCCAGACTGGCGCCAGCCAGGGTCTTGCGGAGAAAGCTGAAACGTGGGGCGGTCATGGGTACAACTCCTACACAGTGAAAAAAAGGCACGGGGCGACGTCGTCATGACGATCTCCCGGGCTTTTATCCCGCCGTGTAGCTCTCATTCCTTGAGAACCGGAAAACTCTCGGACCAGTCACCTGTAAAACAGGCCGGAACCCTAGTTCGCCTAAGTACTACTCCAATGTGTGATGCGTCATGAGTCAGTGACGACTCATCCCGTTTCACAGGTAATCAATGCATTCTTGGTGCCAGCACACCAAAAATACTAAAAAGGCATTTTATTTCAGTGCGTTAGGGGAAAGAGACGCAATCTGGAAGCAGACCACGGGTTGGGCAAAACACAATTGCGTGCCCAACCACGGAGCCAGTCACACCATTGCGGTGCGCTTACTCGCCCTGCAGAGTGGCCAGCAGATGGCGACCGCCGGCATGCACGCGGTGCTCGCCCAGATAGATGCCCTGCCAGGTGCCCATGGCCAGGCGCCCGTCGCTCACCGGGATGCTCAACTGCACACCCAGCAGGCTCGACTTGATATGCGCGGTCATGTCGTCCGGACCTTCATAGGTGTGTTTGAAGTAAGGGGTGTCATCCGCGACCGCCCGCCGGAAAAAAGCCTCAAAGTCTTCACGCACCAGCGGGTCAGCGTTCTCGTTCACCGTCAGCGAGGCAGAGGTGTGCTGCAGCCAGAGATGCAACAACCCCACCCGCACCGAGCCGAGTTCGGGCAGCGCTGCGAGTATTTCCTGATCAATCAGATGAAACCCGCGCGTGCGGGCCTTAAGGTTGATGCGCCTTTGTAGCCACATATCGCCCTCGCACTCCCTTGTCACATTTCCTGCGCGCGCTGCGCCTGCTCGGCCAGGCGCAGGGTTTCGTGCTGCTCCATGGCCAGCAAATCTTGCATCAGCTCGCGACCGCCAGCCGTCTCCGCACGGCCTTCGAGATAACGGTACAAGTCCAGCGCATCGTTGTGCAGATCGAATACCCGGGTGCAGATGGCGTCGTAATCCAGGCCCGCAAAACTCTGTTCAACATCCAACGTCCGCGTGCGCGGGTTATCGGTGAAATGGTCGTACACCCAGCTATCGAGCACATTGATGTCGGCCTGCTGCTCAAAGCGTGCCACCATTTGCTGCATACAGCGCTCGTGATCCGCCAGGTATTGCAGCAACCAGCGCATGCGCTCCGTGGTTTCGCCCGATACCGCGCCGGCCTCCATGCACTTGGCGAGCTGCCCATGCATATGCTGCGTCCATTCAATCAACTCACGATAGGTTTCCGCTTTCATCAAGCCTCCTGCTGGTGCGCAAGCGTTGCGCCCTGATTGTTTACCTGATTTTTGGCCCCGGCGTGGCAGGCAAGTTCAGTATGGGCTGTAACCTGAGGTTGCAGCCAACCCGCTTGCTGCCGCTGTCGGCGGTGCCGCCGCGCATGACAGCCTGTTACACCAAAGGTAAACTACGCCGCCTGCGGCTGCAGCCGAAAATGCCGCCTCCCTGATATTACCTCTGCCGGAGTCACCGGCCAGGACCCCAAGCATGATCCGCATAAACGAACTGCAATTGCCCCTCGACCACTCCGCCGATGCCCTGCGCACGGCCATTGTGGCGCGCCTGAAAATCAACGATGCCCAGTTGCTGGATTTCAGCGTATTCAAGCGCAGTTACGACGCGCGCAAGAAGAACAGCGAAATCACCTTTGTCTACATCATTGATGCCACGCTGGCCAACGAAGCGCCAGTGCTCAAGCGCTTTGCCGAGGACCGCAACGTGCGCCCCGCGCCGGACACCGCGTACTATCCGGTTGCCCAGGCACCAGAGGGGCTGACTGAGCGCCCGCTGATCATCGGCTTTGGCCCCTGCGGCCTGTTCGCCGCACTCACCCTGGCGCAGATGGGCTTCAAGCCCATAGTGCTGGAGCGCGGGCGAGACGTGCGCAGCCGTACCAAGGACACCTGGGCGCTATGGCGCAACAAGGTGTTGTCACCCGAGTCCAACGTGCAGTTTGGTGAAGGCGGCGCGGGCCTATTCTCTGACGGCAAACTGTACAGCCAGATCAAGGACCCCAAGTTCTATGGTCGCAAGGTCATGCAGGAGTTTGTCCGCGCCGGCGCGCCAGAGGAAATCATGTTCGTCAGCAAGCCACACATCGGCACCTTTCGCCTCACCGGCGTAGTGTCGAGCATGCGCGAAGAAATCAAGGCACTGGGTGGCGAAGTAAGATTTGATAGCCGCGTTACCGATTTCATCATCAACGACGGTCGCATCGAAGGCGTGCAGCTGAGCAGCGGTGAAGAGTTACGCAGCCGTTATGTGGTGCTCGCGCTGGGCCACAGCGCGCGCGATACCTTCCGCACGCTACACCAGCGTGGCGTCTATGTTGAGGCCAAACCCTTCGCGGTGGGCTTTCGTATCGAACATCCGCAATCGCTGATCGACCAGGCGCGGCTCGGCAAATACGCCGGCCATCCGGAGCTGGGCGCGGCTGATTACAAGCTGGTACACCACGCCAAAAACGGCCGGGCGGTGTACAGCTTCTGCATGTGCCCGGGCGGCATGGTGGTCGCCGCGACCTCAGAGCCAGGCCGCGTAGTGACCAACGGCATGAGCCAATATTCGCGCAACGAGCGCAATGCCAATGCCGGCATTGTGGTGGGCATTCATCCCGAGCAGGACTTCCCCGGCAGCCCGCTGGCTGGCGTTGAGCTGCAGGAGAAACTGGAGTCTCGTGCCTATGAGCTAGGCGGCAGCGACTACTGCGCGCCCGGCCAGCTGGTTGGCGACTTTATCCGCGGCAAGGCCTCCAGCACCCTCGGTGAAGTGCAGCCATCCTATCAACCGGGCGTGCTGCTGGGCGACCTGGCGCAAGCGCTGCCTGCCTACGCGATTGATGCCATCCGCGAAGCTTTGCCGGCCTTTGGCAAACAGATTCGCGGCTTCGACCGGCATGATGCGGTACTCACCGGGATCGAAACCCGCACCTCATCGCCGGTGCGCATCAAGCGCGACAATCTCTCGCTGCAGAGCCTCAACACGCGTGGCCTCTACCCCGCTGGCGAGGGGGCGGGCTATGCCGGCGGCATTCTCTCGGCCGGGGTAGACGGCATCAAGGTGGCAGAGGCGCTGGCCACCGCGATGCTGGCAGACCTGCAGGGTGATAAGCACTAAGGATTGCAGGCACAGCACACCCTGCTCATCAGTCTTGTCTCGCTAGCCGCCTTGTCTTGCGGCTTTGCACACAAACAAAGAGGGCGCCCACTGGGCGCCCTCTTTGTTATTTCCGGTAGTGCCAGTCAGCTTACTTCTTGCTGCTGGTGAACTCCGGATAGGCTTCCATACCGCACTCGGAGATATCGACACCTTCGTACTCTTCTTCTTCGCTGACGCGCAGGCCCATCACCAGTTTGATGACGCTCCAGACGATCAGGCTGGCGATGAATACCCAGAGGAAGATGACCACGATGCCCAGCAGCTGTGCTTTCAGAGAAGCGTCGCCGTTGGTCAGGCAAACAGCCAGCAGACCCCAGATACCGACTACACCGTGAACAGAGATGGCACCGACCGGATCGTCAATCTTCAGCTTGTCCAGAGCCAGTACAGAGAAGACTACGATCACGCCGCCGACAGCACCGATCAGGGTAGCTTGCAGACCACCAGGGGTCAGCGGCTCGGCAGTGATGGCAACCAGGCCAGCCAGTGCACCGTTCAGTGCCATGGTCAGGTCAGCCTTGCCGAACAGGATGCGAGCAACCACCAGACCGGCAATCAGGCCACCTGCAGCAGCAGCGTTGGTGTTCAGGAAGATTTGCGCAACCGCGTTGGCATCGGAGATGTTGGACACCACCAGCTGCGAACCACCGTTGAAGCCGAACCAGCCCAGCCAGAGGATGAACATACCCAGGGTAGCCAGCGGCAGGTTGGCACCAGGGATGGCGCTGATCTGACCGTTGGAACCGTATTTGCCCTTACGAGCGCCTAGCAGCAGAACACCGGCCAGTGCAGCAGTCGCACCGGTCAGGTGAACCACGCCAGAACCGGCAAAGTCCAGGAAGCCCGCTTCGTTCAGGAAGCCACCGCCCCATTTCCAGAAGCCCTGGATCGGGTAGATGAAGCCAGTCATGATCACAGCGAACACCAGGAAGGCGAACAGCTTCATGCGCTCGGCCACGGCACCGGAAACGATGGACATGGCCGTGGCGACGAAGACCACCTGGAAGAAGAAGTCCGATGCTACCGAGTAGTAAGGTGCATCGTCGCCGCCGGCGAGTACGTCTTCAACGGTGTTTTCAGCACCGATCAGCACGCCAAAGCTCGGGAAGATGCCGCCTTCCGGGCTGGAGTACATGATGTGGTAACCGATCAACAGGTACATGGTGCACGCAATAGCGTACAAGGCCACGTTCTTGGTGAGGATTTCGGTGGTGTTCTTGGCGCGCACCAGACCGGCTTCGAGCATGGCAAAACCTGCTGCCATCCACATGACCAGCGCGCCGCAAACCAGAAAGTAGAATGTATCAAGTGCGTACTTGATTTGTACGATGTCTTCCATTTTAAGCCCCCCATATAGGCTTGTTTACTGCATTCTGTGAAAGAGCGTGCTCTTAGATAGCGTCGGTATCGGTTTCACCGGTACGGATGCGGATGGCCTGCTCGAGGTTGACCACGAAGATCTTGCCGTCGCCGATCTTGCCGGTGTTGGCTGCCTTGGTGATGGACTCGATGACGCGATCCAGCATGTCGTCGCCGATGGCTACGTCGATTTTTACCTTGGGCAGGAAGTCCACAACGTACTCCGCGCCGCGATAAAGTTCGGTGTGACCCTTCTGCCGGCCAAAACCCTTGACCTCAGTCACAGTGATGCCCTGCACGCCAATCTCGGACAAGGCTTCGCGCACGTCGTCCAGTTTGAAGGGCTTGATTACAGCCGTTACTAGTTTCATTTTGATACTCCCGTGGTAATGGACTGCCCTGGGGGACAGGACAAGTCTATGCCGAGTTAGAGGCTTTTAGAAACGGACAATCCAAAAGTGCTGTCGCAGTAGTCAGAATCACCCGCAAGGCCGGTACTTTCATCCGGGCCCATATCGCTATCGGCATAAAGCAGGTCCGTGGCGCTCGGAGCGATGGCCGAAATAGCCAGGGTCAAACGCTTCATTGTTATGCTCCTGATGTGATTCATCACTGTTCTGGCTGCAAACTGAGGCGTGCCCTGAATCAGGCATACCTCGACTGTCAGCTGAGGGACACATTGCAGAAAGCCTGCCAGTTTTGTTTTTTTGTTGAAAAACAGATACTTGAAAAATACGGCCAATCAAACAACCAAGCCACAACAGTCCCTATGCACCAGTGTAGTGCGCAGTTGTGGTGCGTGCGCGCCATCAACGCACAATCAGGGCGCGCGTTTCGATCTGCGTGCACTCGGTGCTACACTGCGAGACCAACGCGGGCGCAGGCCCGCTGCACGTCAACCACTGCCGCAGGTAGCCGGAATGTTGCATAAACTCGTGATAGACGCCGTGAGCAGCCAGGCCAGCAAGCTGCTGATGAGTGAAAAAGGCCTGCCCGCACCGGATGTTGAGAAGCACCTCAAGGCGATGTTGCAAAGCGCGCTCAGCAAGCTGGATGTGGTTAGCCGCGATGAGTTCGAAACCCAGCAGGCCGTTCTGCTGCGTACCCGCGAGCGTCTGGAAGCACTTGAAGCGCGCGTCGCCGAACTGGAACAGCAAAACCAATAATCCCAAGCGCCTGATCCCGGCTGTATCAGGCACACCACGTTGACGATCAAGGAGTGATCATGTCACTGGCGATAGTCCACAGCCGCGCCCGCCTGGGCATTCAGGCTCCCCCTGTCAGCGTTGAAGTACACCTGGCCAATGGCATGCCCAGCCTGACCCTGGTCGGCCTGCCGGAAACCGCCGTACGCGAAAGCAAAGACCGCGTGCGCAGTGCCCTGCAAAACGCCCAGCTCGACTTTCCCAGCCTCAAGCGCATCACCATCAATCTTGCCCCCGCCGATCTGCCTAAAGAGGGCGGCCGCTTCGACCTGGCCATCGCCCTGGGCCTGCTGGCCGCCAGCGGGCAGATACCCGGCGACGCGCTGGCCGAGTGCGAATGTATTGGCGAGCTGGCCCTGTCCGGCGAACTCCGTCCGGTGCAGGGGGTGCTGCCGGTTGCCCTGGCGTGCCGGGAGGCTGGCCGCACATTGATACTGCCGCGCGCCAACGCCGCCGAAGCCGCACTGGTAAAGGGCGTCGAGCTGATCGCGGCCGACCACCTGCTGGCACTGTGTGAGCACCTGCGCAACGAGCAACCACTGCCAGCCCTCGCCCCACCGCCGCCAAGTCCAGCGCCCAAGGTGGGCGAACTGGCAGACGTGCAGGGACAGCAGCAGGCCAAACGCGCGCTCATCGTCGCCGCCAGCGGCGGGCACAACCTGCTGTTGTTTGGGCCACCCGGTACCGGCAAGACCCTGCTCGCCAGCCGCCTCCCGGGCATACTGCCGCCGCTGCAGGAGCAGGAGGCGCTGGAGGTCGCAGCCATTCAATCGGTATGCGACCGCACGCCCCTGACCGCGTGGCCGGGTCGACCCTTTCGTGCGCCTCATCATGGTGCGTCAGCCGCAGCATTGGTCGGCGGCGGCAGCCAGCCGCGTCCGGGCGAAATCAGCCAGGCACACAACGGCGTACTCTTCTTGGATGAGCTGCCCGAGTTCGACCGCAAGGTACTGGAGATGCTGCGTGAGCCGCTGGAGTCCGGCTGCATTCATATTGCTCGCGCACGCGAGCAACTGACCTTCCCTGCGCGCTTTCAGTTGATCGCCGCCATGAACCCCTGCCCGTGCGGCTTTCAGGGTGACCCCAGCGCGCGCTGCCGCTGCACCCCGGAACAGGTGCAGCGCTACCGCAGCAAGCTCTCAGGCCCGCTGCTGGACCGCATTGACCTGCACCTGGCGATGCACAACGAACCCTTCTCAATGGGCGCCGAACACAGCCGTGGGGTACCGGATACCCTCACTGCCGCTGCCCAGGTTCTTGCAGCACGGCAACGTCAGGCAGCCCGTCAGCAGGGGCTCAACGCGCATCTGGGTCTGGATGGCATCCGCGAGCACTGCGCCCTGGAAGATGCAGACGCCGGTTGGTTGGAGCAAGCCATCACCCGCCTCGGGCTGTCTCGCCGGGCCAGCCACCGCAGCCTGAAAGTCGCCAGGACGCTGGCGGATCTTGCCGGAGAGGCGCGTATCAGTCGCGCTCACCTGGCCGAAGCGCTGCAGTATCGCCAACTCGATCGCCAGCCCGGTCACTGACTCAGAGCGCCGCCTGCTGGCCCGGCTGGTCTGCCGCCAGGCGCGATTACCCTGCACTGCAGGTGAGCATCGCTTGCGAAATAACTACCGCAGCGATGCCCGCAGCGCAGGAAGGCGCTCGGCCACCGGGCATAGCATCGGGGAAAAAGGGATAGGCGGCACTGGCAGGGTGCGCTAGTTGCACTATAGTGGAACCCAGCGGGGCGGCGTCGGTTTTGAATAGCATGGCGCCAGCAAAGTCGATAGTCGCCTCGCTATTACCAACCCCTGCCAACGTATCTCAGCTGATCAGCGTCGAGACCTTGTTGCTGGTCTTCAAGGCTTCATCTCGCCCCATGCTGTAGGCATCCATGAAGTAGCACAGCTCATCGAAGCTCAACGCCGGACTGATGAAATACCCCTGCACCTGCTCACAGCCAAGGCTGCGCAGCACTTCAAGCTGTTCACGCTGCTCGACGCCCTCCGCGACCACCTCCAGTCCCAGGCTGTGGCCCATATCGATCATCGCCCCCACCAACTGACGGTCGGCAGTACGTTCGGCAATGCCCTTGACGAAGCTGCGGTCAATCTTCAGCAGATTGATCGGCAAGCTGTGCAGGTGAACAAAGGACGAAAAGCCCGTACCAAAGTCGTCCAGCGAGAAGCGCACACCCAGACCGGTCATGCCATCCATGGTCATCAGCACCTGCTCGGGCTGCTGCATCACCGCCGTCTCGGTCAGCTCGAACTCCAACCAGTGCGGATCAATGCCGGTGCGCTCCAGCAAGCGCTTGACCGTCGACAACAGGCGGCTGTCCTGAAACTGACGGAAGGACATATTGACCGCGATATGCACCGGCGGCGTGCCCATTTTCTGCAGCCGCGCCAGGTCGTGACAGGCCCGTGCGATAACCCAATAGCCCATGGGCACAATCAGCCCGGTCTCTTCCGCTAGCGGGATAAACTCATTGGGCCCGAGCAGACCGCGCTCCGGGTGGCGCCAGCGGATCAGCCCCTCCAGCCCGACAATGTTGCCGGTACTCAACTCGACGCGCGGCTGGTAATGCAGCTCAAACTCGCTGCGGCGCAGCGCCTGCCGTAGCGCCGACTCAAACTCGATCAGGCTGTGCGCCTGCAGATTGATGCGCTCATCATAGAAATGGAAGTTACAGCCGCGCTGCCCCTTGGCCTGCAGCATCGCCAGATTCGCGTGCAGCAACAGGCTGTCTACCGTCTGCCCACCCTCGGGATAGGTGGCAATACCCACACTGCAGCCCAACAGCAGCCCTTCGCGATTCACGGTAAAAGGCTCGGCCATTTCGTTGGTCACTTTCTGCGCGATCTGCAGCAGATTGCTGGCCGTGGTGTAGTCCTCAATCACCAGGGCAAATTCATCGCTACCCATGCGGCCGATGGTATCGGTATTGCGCAGCACGCTGCGCAGGCGTGAAACCACCTCACAGATGATGTCATCGCCGGCGCTGTGGCCCAGTGTGTCGTTAACGTGGCGGAAGTTGTCGAGGTCGATGAAAAACACCGCCAGAGGCTGGTTGGTACGCAGCGCACGGCGCATGCCCTGTTTGAGCCGATCCTGAAACATCTGGCGGTTGCAGGTGCCGGTCAGAGCGTCATAGCTGGCGGCGTGATCGAGCGCCGAGCGCAGCCGGTGACGCTCGATCGCATACTGAAAACAGCGGATGATTTCACTGCTGCTGGATTGGTCCCAGAGGGTATCGTGGCGGCCGTTGCCAATACCGGAAAAGTCCGGCTCGTTGGCGAGATGAATCACCGGTACACCGCAATCGGCCAGCAACGCCAGGTTTTCGGCACGCGCCAGTACGGCCTGCACCTCACCCCGATTGATCTCGGTCTGCAGAGCGTGCCAGCTTTCCTGACGCTCGAGCACAAAGAGGCTGCTTTTCACGGCAGATAGCCGCCGGCACAGCTGCACAAAGGCGCCGTGGTCACTATCAAGTAGCACTATTCGCTGCGTTGGACTATCCGCGCTCAACTTAGCGATCCCCCAAGGATCAAAACAAATTCCGAATCAATCGGCGCCGACTCCCAATCGTCAGCGCCACCTCAACCCATTGCTATCTATATGATTTATTTCGGGTCTTGCTCACGCCAGGCGACTAGTCGCGCCCGTTCGCAAAAGATTCAGAACGCCTCAAACAATAAGTTTCTTTTAAATTTAGTTATATACAACGCTTTTATAAAGCCAGTTATAGCGAAATTCTTGCCATTAACCAAGCCTAGCGTTTGGCTACTACCAGGGCAGTTGAGCAAAAACTGCTACTATTGCCCACCCCCAGCGCAGGAGAAGCCGACCAGTGGCAAGCCTCAACCCCCGTCAACAGGAAGCCGTCGAATACATCAGCGGGCCGCTGCTGGTTCTGGCTGGCGCGGGCAGCGGCAAAACCAGCGTGATCACCCGCAAGATCGCCTATCTGGTGAAGGAATGCGGCATTCGCGCGCAACACATCATCGCCGTGACCTTTACCAACAAGGCCGCGCGCGAGATGAAGGCGCGGGTTGGCCAACTGATCAAGGGCCCAGACGCGCGCGGCCTGACGGTGTCGACTTTCCATAACCTGGGCCTGAACATTATCCGCAAGGAGCATCAACGCCTTGGCTTCAAGCCCGGCTTCTCGATCTTTGATCAGCAGGACGCCCTTGCGCTGATTACCGACCTCATGCGCCGCGACTACGGCGCCGATGATGGCATCGACGGCATTCAGGCGAAGATATCCTCCTGGAAGAATGACCTGATCCTGCCCGACGAGGCCATGGCGCTAGCCAAAACGCCACAGGACCAGACCGCCGCCAGCGTCTACATCCACTACCAGCGCACACTCAAGGCCTACAACGCGGTCGACTTCGACGACCTGATCCTGATCCCGGTGGTGCTGTTTCGCGACAACCCAGACATTCTGGAGAAGTGGCAATTTCGCATCCGTTATATGCTGGTCGACGAATATCAGGACACCAACGCCAGCCAATATCTGCTGGTCAAGATGCTGGTAGGCCAGCAGGCGCGCTTTACCGTGGTGGGCGACGACGACCAATCGATCTACGCCTGGCGCGGCGCGCGGCCAGAAAACCTGGCACAGCTGAAGGACGACTTTCCTGCGCTCAAGGTAGTGATGCTGGAGCAGAACTACCGCTCCACCAGCCGCATCCTGCGCGCCGCCAACACGCTGATCGCCAACAACCCGCACGTGTTCGAGAAACAGCTCTGGAGCGAGCTGGGCTATGGCGAGCCGCTGCGCGTGATCCGCTGCCGCAATGAGGAGGCGGAAGCCGAGCGTGTAGCGGTGGAAATTCAAAACCAGCACTTGCAGCACAAGCGCGCGTGGCGCGACTTTGCCATCCTTTATCGCGGCAATCATCAAGCGCGGCTGATCGAACTCAAGCTGCAGCATCATCAGGTGCCTTACCACCTCTCCGGCGGCACCAGTTTCTTCGCCCGGCAGGAAGTAAAAGACCTGATGTCCTACTTCCGCTTGCTGGTAAACCAGGATGACGACAACGCCCTGCTGCGCGTGATCAATGTTCCGCGCCGCGAGATCGGCCCCGCCACGCTGGAAAAGCTTGGCACCTACGCCAACGAGCGGGGCGTCAGCATGTATCAGGCCTGCACCGAAACCGGCCTGAGCGAGCGCCTGGATAGCCGCTATAGCGAGAAACTGCAACGCTTCATCCACTGGATGGATGGCGTGCGCATGCGCTGCGCCAAGGAAGACCCAATCGACGCACTGCGTCAGATGATTCTCGACCTGGACTATGAAAACTGGATCCGCCAGAACTGCTCCAGCGACGAGATCGCCGCCAAGCGCATGGGCAACGTCTGGTTTCTGCTCGACTCGCTCAAGAGCATTGTCGAAAAAGACGAAAGCGGCGAAACCAGCATCGAAGATGCCATCGCCAAACTGGTGCTGCGCGACATGCTGGAGCGCCAGGAGGAAGAAGAGGACAACGACCGCGTGCAGCTAATGACCCTGCATGCTTCCAAGGGGCTGGAATATCCGCACGTGTTCATCATGGGCATGGAAGAAGAGATACTGCCACACCGCTCCAGCATCGAAGCCGACAGCGTGGAAGAGGAGCGACGCCTGGCGTATGTGGGCATCACCCGCGCACGCAAGACGCTGTGCTTTACCTTCGCCGCCAAACGCCGCCAGTTTGGCGAAGTGTTCGACTGCCTGCCTAGCCGGTTTCTGGAGGAAATTCCCTCTGAGGATCTGGAGTGGGAAGGCACCGAAGAAGCACCCGCAGCAGAAAAGCAGGCCCGCGGCCAGGCGGCACTGTCCAACCTGCGCGGACTGCTCAAAGGCTCCTGAGCCAGAAAGCAAAACGCCCCGCACAGGGCGGGGCGTTCATTGCAGCGTGCGAGCTCGGATCAGAGACCGGACATTTCCTTGATCGCCGCCAGCAGCTCTTCGTCGGAGCAGTCGCCGCAGGTACCCTTCGGCGGCATCGAATTCAGACCGGCAATCGCATTTTTCAGCAGCTCATCAAGATCACCGCCGTGACGCGCACTCCAGGCTGCAGTATCACCGACCTTGGGCGCGCCCAGCACACCGGTGCCGTGACAGGCGGAGCAGAACTTGCCGACCACGTCGGCACCCGAGCGCGAACCACCACCGGCAGCAGCGCCACCGCCAGCCACTTCTTCGGCGCAAGGGTCACCTACCAGACACACTTCACCATAGGGCTTGAGACGCTCGGCAATGGCCTCTTCGTTGGCCGTTGCTGCAAAGGCGTTACCAGCCACCACAACCAGCATGGCCGCCGAGGCCAGCAGAATCTTTCTCAAAGTCATCACCTTATGCATCCTCATCATGGCTATAAGAGTCGCGCCCAAGTACATTGCCCGGACAATGTGCGCGAGTATACCGGGAAACCCGCAAGCGACAAAATAGCCAATACTGCCATGCGGCCGGCAAAGCGCGCGGCGAATCACCGCACAGGCATGGACGACAGCCCGCCCGTTGCGTATCATTGCGGCGCTGAAACCCGGCCCGCCAGCGCAGGCCAGCGCGTTTCACTGCACGCACCCGTAGCTCAGCTGGATAGAGTACCGCCGTCCGAAGGCAATACTCAGCCCCTTGTGCCACGGTGCGGCTAAAGGTCAAAATGACCTCGTATTACTTATATGCACCCGTAGCTCAGCTGGATAGAGTACCGCCCTCCGAAGGCAATACTCAGTCACTTGTGCCACGGTGCGGCTAGAGGTCAAAATGACCCCGCTTTACCTATATGCACCCGTAGCTCAGCTGGATAGAGTACCGCCCTCCGAAGGCGGGGGTCACAGGTTCGAATCCTGTCGGGTGCGCCATTTCCTTAAAAATCATAAACTTGCATCACACCATTTTCCCCAAGTGCAAGCATTGATCCCTGCCTCACTCCGCCAGCACTCAATTACCCGCTGTGCAAATGCTGAGCGATATGACATCTAGCTCAAATCACGAGCAAATCCTCCAAAACCGTCAGTGCCCAAACTGTGCCCAAATCGCGCCCACCTAGTTTTCTTGGTGAGGGCGTGGGTTGATTCTTTGAGTACTGCCCAAGACGGGACACAGCACCTCAGAGCTTCAGTACTTGGCGATAACGGAGCAGCACCCTGCGGCTGGTAGCGAACGTTCACCTCTGGCCGGTTTCGGCCAGAAGTTGCCATCAGTACAGGGCCATGGGGTCACCCATTCTTGGCATTAATCGATAGCTTTTGCTCAAAACCAATCAGCTCATGAACTTGGCTACTGTGCGGGTCATAGACCCATTCATGATCAAAAAGGCTGGCTAAACGTTGAGTCATAAAGCAATCGCCTACAACTAAGGAATAGAAGCGGTTGCCATGAGTACGTTGCTGCTCAATTTGCTGACGTAGCTGCCCCGGCAAGCCAGCCATGATGAAGTCTGAAATCATCAGTAGATCAGCGTACTCATAGGTCTCGCTCTGCATCACACCTAACGCATGATCCAATGCCGGGATAGCATCCGTGCCGCCGTGAAAGGACATGCCCAGAAACTTGATCAATGCCTCCATGCCAAAGTCGTCACCAAGATCCAACGTCTCGATGCCGGTGGAAAAATTAATCAAATAGCATGCTCGCTTCTGCTGCCTGGCCTTGCCTGCAATGAAGAGCGCCACGGCTTTGGCAACCGTCTCAGGCATGCCGCTCATAGAGCCGCTGGTGTCGACACAGATCACCATTGGTCCCTGTTTAGCCGCCTCTTCAACGCTACGCAGCTCTTCTTTATGGTGATGTTGCTGCACGCGCTGAATGCCCTGCATGTCAAAACACATCAGGCGTGACTCGACGTACTTGAGGTCGAAAAGAATGGACGTTTCGGGGTCAGCCAGTAGTGCCAGCTCGCTGGGCAGCACATGCTCGATATCACGTCCCAAGCGAATACCGATGATCTCTTCCCGCGAATTAATATCCGGTAACTCAACGTCTTGCGTATAGCGCACCTGGGCTCGCTCGATACGCTCGGATAACTCCAACTGGCGTAGTTTTCCCAGCAAATCACATAGTGACCGAACACCTGAATCATTGGCCAAGTATGTGGCCCAACGCTTAAAGCTCTCGATCTCTTGTGCAGACAAATTACCTTTAGAGAGATCAAGGAACATACCAGGGTCCAACCCCAGCATTTCCAACTGCTGATGAAGCTGCTGCAGCAAGTGCAGAAATGCTTCGAGCTCATCCATGAACTGCTGGCGCAGCATGGATATACGCTCAAGCTCCCACTCTGCCCGTGCCTTATCTAGCCCCTTTTGCCATTCATCTCGCAAAAGGCGGGCACTTACATTGCTATCGGCCTGATGTTTTTTCTCAACCTTTTCAGGAACTGTCGCCGCTGCCAATTCACGCTGCCAAAAAGATTGATTGTCCGGCAGCTTGGCTGCACGGCACAGCGCAACATAGTCGGCAACAGCTGCAGCCAGTTCTGCACTCGAAACGGGGGGAGACTGGCACCGTGCTTGCCAGTTCGATAGCTGCTGCTCATATTGCATAAAGGGGAACTCGGCTTTCAGCTCTTCAGCCGAGGCCGACTGCCACAGCCGGATTCGCTCTGCTACGTAACCTGCAGCCGAATCAGAGTTCCTTAGTAGTGACGCGAATATACGCTGAGCGTTATCACCAACATCCTTGGCGGCACTGGCCAGTGGATCTAGCGGCATAACTCTTCCAGTCGTTCGCAGTCCTTGATACGAAGCTGTAAATCCTCGATTTGTTTCGCTATACCAAAGACTGCTAAATTGATTTTATCGGCCGGCACAAAGGGGGAAGAAAGTTTTGACTTGTAGCCTTTAAATTTTGCATCAACCTGCCTGAGTGTGCCTTGCAATATCTCCCTCATCTCCATGACTGACTGCGAGAGCGAAGAAACCAAACGTGAATTTATATCTTTCTTTTTATCGCCTTTGTGGAACAAAACAGAAGGCGTAATATTGATTTTCTTGTACTTGATGCCGCCACTTTTATATTCAAGCCGACAAGTGCCCTGCCCATCAAACTTGCAATATATTTCCTTCTCTTCATTTCCTTTTGCGTCTACTGGATGAAAGGAGTCAGTCGATTTTAATTTGTCGCTATAAATATATATCTCAAACTCTTCCGGGTGTCGATAGTAAGGATCCTCAGGAAGGAAGCTGACTTTCTGGTGGAAGAATTCATTACCACTAATAGCAACTGTCTTGTAAATGTTTTCAGAATGATAAAGCTCGGTGTGAATTTCCTTATCGAGTTTATCCTTTCGCCTATCCGCTTCAGCGAGATCGATCCCACTATCCATCCCCGACGCCTTAACTGCATCCGCAACGATATCCCAGACGGCCTGACGATTCTCTTCATGCGTCCATAGGCAATGCTGCAGCAGTAAGGCGTCACTATGGTTGGTTTCCTTACGGTCATTAAAGAAGGCTGCCGCCTTCATGAGCATCGCCGCGCGCTGCCAGCGTCGGTCGGAGACATAAACCTTGAGCGTTTCGTATTGCTGCTCCAGCTGTTCGCGGATCAAATGAATGATGGTTAGCGTCTCAGCAGACAGCTTGACCTGATGCAATTGCGCCATCCATTCAGCCCATTCGCTGGACTTCACCTGCAGAGTCGAGGGGATATCGATTTCGGCTTCGGTCGGTTTGCTATTAAGTAGCTGATCGAAATGCTGGGCTTCACGAATGGGCCCCACCATCAGCCTCACAATAAAGCGGTCGTACAAGGCTTCCAGACCTTGATTGGCATCTGGTGTTTCGTTGGATGCAGCAATCAGAGCCTTGAGTGGGGCTTTTTCAATGGCTTCACCATTCCGGAACACATGCTCGTTAATCAACGTCAACAAGGTATTCAAAATGGCGGGGCTGGATTTCCAGATTTCATCGAGGAAGGCGAACTCGGCCTTAGGTAGGTAATTATCTGTCTTACGAATGTAGTGATCTTCTTTTAGCGCCTTGATGGAGACAGGGCCAAACACCTCTTCAGGTGTGCTGAAGCGGTTCAGCAGGTACTCGAAATAGGTCGGCTGCTCAAAGGCGCAGGCTATACGGCGAGAAATCAAACTCTTGGCCGTGCCCGGCGGCCCGTACAAAAAAGTATTCTGCCCGCAGAGCGCTCCCAACAGAGATACCGCAATGATCTCTTCACGCTCAAACATGCCCTCGCTTACGCTGGCGACCAAATCCCCGATACGCTTTTGCAAACCCACACTCAACTCCTTGAATCCATTCGGCTGTTGACGTCGAGACTATCGAGATTAATCGCGAATGGCCACTTCCTGACTGGCTTTCTCCTCCAAAATTTGCGTCGGAGACCGAACCAATGCCCGTTTTTGGCCCAGTGACGTCTATTGCGAGCGGCTGAGTTCGGCCGATTCTGTTGAAAAAGTAGCTCCCTTTGCTGGCCTGCGGCAAAATATTTACATTGGCCGGCGAGGGATCACACAGCATGATGGGACAGTTATCGAGTGGACAGGCGCGATTGTTTTACTCGTT
>Ga0209404_10000428_pt1 | contig 32591 bp, 26 predicted proteins | sample TroAtlMetagenome_2_FD_187447 | JGI IMG/M metagenome (GOLD analysis project Ga0209404, IMG submission 187447) | Marine eukaryotic phytoplankton communities from Atlantic Ocean - Tropical Atlantic ANT8 Metagenome (SPAdes) (version 2) | ecosystem: Environmental > Aquatic > Marine > Oceanic...
AGAGTTCCAACTGAATGTACTCTGGTGGTCTACGATGCTTTATGAACTTAAGGTCTTTCCAATCTTGCTCGTAACACAACAACAATGTGTGTACGAACTTATGCCTGTCATCCTTAGCATACTTACAATATGGTTTAGGTTTGACATGGGTCTCGATAGTAATATATCGTGGATTGTCATTGAATCCTTTTTTCTTTTCTATTACTGGTCCTTTAAAATATACCCACCCTTCATCTGTACCACTGTTGTCGCCTTTATCCCAGACAACGTAATCATCAACTTCGGGTTCATAGCAAGACATATCGAATCACAATGGATAGAGTTTGGTTGAGGTTTATTCAGTGACACATATAGCACTGAGAAAGAAAATATTGAATAGACTGTGAGTATTACCCACTTCACTCGTCGTCCTCTACTTCATCAGCATCAATGTATTCAAATGGTTCACGATTCTGATTCTTTACACTAGGTAATCTAAACATCTCCTTGAGATCCTTTAAGTCTTTGATCTCACCCCTTAACTGTTCTATCTGTGCCTGTAATAATGAAAAGTTATGATCATTATTATTCTGTGCTATCAGAAAATTCTTTACGGTTGCTTTGTATTCTTCTTCAGTCATGAGATTAATTCTTCTAATGAAAATAAACTTATAAGTTCTAGACCAGCAGATGCCATAGCATCAGATGCTTCATGCTCATCTTGACGGTCTACGATAGTAACGACATGATTAACAATGTAACCAGCATCACGTAATCTTAACACTGCTTGGATTGCAGATTTACCAGTTGTTACAACGTCTTCCAACACTGTAATAATACTACCTTTTGGTGGTAGTGGTCCTTCTATCCATGCATTAGCACCATATCCTTTCTGTTCTTTTCTAACTATGAGTGCATCTAAATCAGGACAAGATATGTACTGGTATGATGCAACTGCAACACCTGCTACTAGTGGATCAGCACCCAATGTAAGACCAGCAACTGCTTTTGTTAATGGATGGACAAACTGCAACAGACAATTAGATACTAAATGCAATCCCTCACCATTTAATGTGACAGGTTTACAATTAACGTAGTGTTCACTCTTCCTACCAGACGATAAGGTATAATCCCCATGCTTATAAGCATTGGTCTTCAGTAATTCGAGTAATCTTTCTCGCATCAGTACCTCGCAGGTATGTTCTTATATCTATCGGTGTCCTCCTCATGGTGAGGATTCTCCATTGCTCTTACTATAGAAATGACATGTTCCTTAACATCCATCAATTCATAGAAGCACCTTTGATTATGAGCACAACCACGTAACTCATGATCAGGTTTGTATAATGATTCTAAAAATAACGACTTGGCACGATCCCACTTCTCTGAAGCAGTCTCATTGTCATCAGTCGTTCTTTGATCTTTCGATGGCATTGGCACTAGGACATGAAGAAACGAGGAACAAATGCCCCTCGTCTTCTAATTATACAGTCTCTGGTGTTGGTTCGTCAACCCCTTGTGACACTTTTTTTACAGCCACTCGTTCTGGCACTTTTACGTCAGCATTCTGTAGTATGTTTACTATAAATGCTTCGAGATATATTAGTGAGATATAGATATAATCTTCACCATCAAGTTTCTTCAATCGATCTATCCATGTATTCATAATTTGGTAATCCTAAAGTTTTATGTTCAAGTTGCAGCTTAAGAAACGAGAGCTCCTCACGGAGTTCTTCGTTCTCTGCCTCAAGCATTTCTATATGGTCTTGGTATATTATAACACTCATAAACGTATTTATGCCCTTAATATTTGCTTAAACTGATACAACTGCTGTTACCTCTGGAAACACTTCTTGTATCTTTCTCTCAATCCCCATCGTTAAAGTTTGAGCACTCATAGCACATCCTGCACAAGCACCTAACATTCTTACCATAACAATAGGACCATCTTTAAGATAATCGATAGCAACAAATTCTAGATACCCTCCATCTGCTTCAATGTATGGACGTAACTCATCTAATGTATCGTTTACATTCTTATCATTTAGGTCCATATCCACCCTCCTCTAGGTCTTCCATCTTGAAACTAATCATCTTTTCCCATGGAGAATAATTGTCAAATAATACTGCTACCTTATCATTGGTTAGTCGTTGAACAAATCCAACATACCCTCTATAAATGGAGTGAGGATTAGTAACTGTAACTGTAGTTCCTGGTAAAATCATTTAGTTTCATTAGTAAACTTCACACCCTCGCAATCTTGTTTAGAACAATAGTACCTACCATCACCTTCATTCTGTGTTAGATATGAACACTCAGCAGCCCATTCATCCATTGCTTCTCGAACGATGGACTTGATCTCTTCTCTCCACTTCTCACGATACTTCTCATACCGTTCCATTCTTCTTTCTTTAATCTTCTTAAAGTTAAACATTTAGTTTGATCCTTTACGTAACGCAGCGTTATCATATTCTATCACACCATCCTGTCTTACGACAAAACATTGATACCAATATGGGTCACCAGCAACACCATCTGTTAACTCATCCCTTCTTGGGAAGTAATCTAAAACAAATTCAAATGCTAGATCTGGATCACGAAATTCTAAGTATCCGTAGTACTTACTCTCTAGTGCTGTTATCAAATCCGCAGGTACAGACTCATCATCACGATAGTATGTGATAACTGCGGTCTTGGTTGACGCATCTGCTGCTTCTAGTCTTGGATTCTCAAAATATACTACAGCTCCTGATACTCCAGCAGCATAATCTTCAATGTCATCCCATGTAGCAGCGGAGTCAAGAGTCTTTATGTTCATCTATGGTCTCCAACTTCTTTAATTTATACGCGGCAGTAACTCTAAGTCCGTAATATTCCCTAGATGTGTCCTCTGCCCAGTGTAATATTTCTGATGGGAAGCAAATGGCAGAGCCTGGTTTGGGGAATACTGCATCAAATCTTCCGTCATCTTGTACAAACATGGTCTTACCGCCCCATATCATATCCCAATTAGGATTACAGTATAAAAGAAAGGTAAAATCACTGTCATCTCTATGTATAGAACCATCTAATCCACGAGTGTGTCCATTGAGATAATAGTCAACAATCTCAAACTCAAATGGTAACAAGAGTTTCATCTTCTCAGGTATATATGTATCAAACAACGCAATACCCTTTACATCCATTTTCCAAAATTTCTTATGTGGAAAATTGGTGTCACTACTAGCACCATACTGCCATCTTGGACGACTGGCGATCTTATCAATCTCCAGCATCTCACCTCTATCAAGTATAGTATCATATGATAGTATCTGTTCTAATGTTGCCATGATTAATCTCTAAATGTGCTGTGGTGTCTCATGAGTGCCATGCGGAACCAGTCCAACTCTAGCACATCTTCATTATCTAACTGACTCCAAATCTTATCATATAATTTATTAAATCTAACGATAGGTTCTCTCATCGCAGTGTCTTGAATAGCACTCTCTAACCAAAACGTAATACATCTACGTGTTCCCTTAGTAATAGGATTAACACCATGTACTTGTCCAGTTGGATAGACCATTAACTTACCTGGTTCAGTCTTCCACTCTTTCTTCTCACCATTCTCTTTAATATAATGCTCACCACCCTCATAATCATCATTCAAATTCATTACACATGTGAAATCTGTACGTGAACCATACATGTGTATGAAATCTACATGATCATTGTAATGACAATTCTCATCATACTTCAACATCAGTATTGGTGTTGCTTTAACTATCAGGTAATGATGTGTGAAACTATTCTCTTGTTTTAATATACGATGAATCTCATGGTTCACCATCATATTAATTTCTTTATCTGACTGTTGATAGTTACGTTTAATACTTTTATCTTTAGGTCCACTGACCTCACCATCTGCCCATGTACCCTGATCAAATACACTGTTTATCTGTAATAGTTTATCTCTATCAAAGAAATCATACAAGTTCATCATTTTTAGACATATCCAATAATATTTTGTTAAAGTTAGAGACTGCTTTCTCGTACTCTTTAGTCACTGTTGGCCAAGGTACACACATGTTTAGTATGTGATCATAACCAATAAGAAACTGTGCCTCTGGAGAATACTTCTTCCATGGTGTCAGTTCAATCTTCCCTTCACCTGCATCAGATATAGAAAAAGGATACATTAATTTGTAACAAACTTCTGTATCCACGCCATTAACGGGTTCTATATGCTTTTGTACATTAGTTATCACCTCATCACCTGTTACCAGAGTGACTATGTATATAGATGGTTCATTCATAATTACACGTTGTTATCTTGGAACGCCTTCAGTAGAGCATCTAACTCTTCTTGTGTGTTTGCAAACTTCTGACTAATATCTGATTGAGGGAATACATCATCAGGATTCTTAATCTTATATGCATTAGCAATCTGTGTTGTAATTCTCCTTGACCATGTATTCAATGAATTGTCAGGGAATTTACCAAACTGATCAGCAGTATCTAAGTATGCCTTAGCTTCATTAGGTTTCTTAGTTACCATTACTCCATCCTCTTCAGCAGTTACTTCAATATCCTTGAAGCGTGTGGTGTAGAATGTAGGATTGATTGGGAACTTAACATCATCTGCCTCTTGACCATTATAATCTTGAGGAATTGCTCTTAGTTTAGTACGATATGCAGTCCACATTGTTTTTGTAGCACTATCCAAAGCATTATCAGGCATCTGTGTCCAATCAGAATCATCTAATAGGAAGTTACGTATCATTTTGATACCTTCCCATGATACCTTATTCCACTTACCATACTGTTGATACAGTTCTTCTTGTACCTCTTCCTGCTCTACATCCTGATACTCAAAATACTTTGCCTTTAATTCATTAGCAATATCTTGTGCTTGTGCTTCAGATGGTTCTTTCCATTCATATGTTGTCCACTTCTTATTAGTAGTGACACGATCATACACATATTTCTTTCTTTCACACCCATATGATCCATTATCAAAGTAATTGAAATGAATCAATCTATCATTATCAGTTGTCCAGAACGGATACAACTTGTTCTGTATATTTGCATTCCAATATGCTTCACTGATAGTCTGTGTCTTTCCATCCACAGTTATCATACGTTGAAGCGCATTGCATTGTAGTACTACACGAAATTCTGCCATTGTTTTAAGGGAGTTTAAGATACCATCCTGTCAATATATATTTATCTCGCGAAAATACAGTGTTGCCACGATGCACATGTGTCATACCAGCAGGCCAGATAACTATTGTGCCTATCTCTGGTTTAATTCTACGTTTTTGAAAGAGAAATTCAGTCTCTGCTTCACCATCTGGCATATCATTCAAGTATATCATCCATGCCAACTCACGATTTGATGCTCTAAAACTAGAGTTTTCGTAATGCCATGTATGGTAACCACCACCAGGTGATGTCTTCTGCATCTTAAGACCAATACAACCTAGTTTTATCTTAGATATGTGGTCGTATTTTATTCTATAATTCTCGAATGCTGAGTTAAGATACTGATAAAAATGCTTTGATATACCTATCTTTATGTCATCTAATATGATTGAACAGTCATCCCTACCTAACTTACCCTGCGGAAATTGCTCATGTCCTGCCTGTAGAGCACCATTAGCTTCAGTATACTTATTAAATTCTGCTATAGCATCTACACATAACTTCGTATTGACAAACTTACGATACACACCAATGAAATCTTCATACTCACCTTGTGCTTGGGCAGGATCTATAATATATCCCGACTCACTGCCTAACTCCATTTAATATGCTCGTATCATATACTTCACTAGATGATAGCGTGTTACGAGTGGAATGTCAATATCTGGTTGCAAACTTGGTATAACATTTAACTTAACAGCAGATGATAGGGTAAATTTACCATCATTTACAGTAATACCAGCAGAGTTTATTGGATCTCCCTGTGGTGGAATGACCTCTTGGATATATTCTACACCCAAATCAATTCTACCTGCTTGTGTCACGTAAGTTGTAACCTCACCTTCTGCATGAATCATAGTCACCTTACCAATACCATAGTTATCTTCATCTGCATTACCAGTACTTGCTCTAACTTGTCTTACTTCCATCAATAGATTAGAAACCCTGTAAGTAGTAGGAATAACTACATCCACATCCTCCCATGTAGTAGCACCACCACTAGTTGAGATAGTTCCAAACTTAGTATAGCTACCACCACCATCATTACTACCGAATAGTTCTAATGGTTCATTTGGTACTTCACCACCATTACTACCATTACCACGTACTACTTCAAAGCGTACCTTTTCAGTAACTGTACCAGCAGGGTTAGATTGACTAGCATTATATGCTATAGTTCTAGCCCAACGATTTGCTTCATCACCAAAGAATCTTAAGTATTTTTGTGTGTCAGGAGAAATGAATCCACCATTAGCACCACTACCATTACCACTGTTAACATAATCAACTGAGTCACTAGCAGCATCAAATAATCCTACTGTAGTACTTGTACCTGTATTTGGTGAGTCTGATGTAACGACAGCATATCCAACTCGTGCTCGACCATCTTCATTACCATTACCAACGATCATTGTTCCACCGTTGACACTAACACTAGACAGATCTTCAAGTTTCCATGTGAAATAGCAACCTGATCCACCACCACCTCCAGCATTACCGTAGTATGTGGTGTTCTCTTCAACTGTCAATTTAATATAACCGTCACTACCATCAATTTGTTGTCCAATATTTACATCACCACCATTAGTAGCATCACCTTGAGCTACTATACTCTGACCACTGACCAATGAAGATTGTCCTCTAGTACCACCAAATCCTGGTTTAACTGCGTTGGATCCATTACCTCCACCGCCACCACCACCGATTCCAGCACCAGCACCGACTCCACCGCCGCCGCCTCCGCCGCCTCCACCAGTACAAACGGAGTTACCTCCATTGTTACCAGATCCAGCGAAACAACCAGAAACAGATTGGAAAGCATCTTGAGAAGAACTTGGTTGTCCATTCATTGAGGATAACTGAGTAGCATCACCAGCAGCACCACCGCCTCCTCCTCCACCAGCACCGATTAGAGGACCAGAAGGGATAGAGATACAAGAGGATCCTCCTCCTCCACCTCCTCCACCACCGCCAGTACCGTTACCACCGTTACCACCTTCAGAGAATCCAGCACCTTTAGCACCACCATTTCTTCCACTTCCTGCGGATCCACCGTTACCAACGTATAGAGTTAAAGTTTGACCAGCAAATGTGTTTATGTTTGCAACAACATGCTTACCATGTCCACCATCACCAGCGTACCAGTTAGCACCACCGTCTCCAGTACCACCTGATCCACCTCCACCACCTTTTAGTTCAGCTTGGACTTGGCTAACAGGATAATTATTAGGAATTTGATACGAAACAGAACTACCATTAGTACCTGATGTCCATTCAGTTACTACATTATTACTACCAGTATACAAAGTTCTCGATCCATTACCACCAGAACCACCGATCAACGCTGATGCTGCTCCAGTACCACCAGTACCAGAACCACCAGCACCACCATCATTACCAGCATAGAATGATTCTAATCTAAATGAAGCACCACCAGTTAATACTGTACTAGTACCAACCATACCAGCATTAAGGGTTACTGTCTGTACTACTGATCCACTTTGAATAACTTCTACTTTACCAGCACCTCCAGAACCACCTGCTCCACCTTGATCACCTCTTACACCACCGCCACCACCTGTGGCAACCATTTTGTAAGTGTATCCACTAAATGCAACCTCATAATAACTATCAAGACCATCAGCACCAACTATGTCAGTACTTGCACCAACTCCACCACCACCAGCACAGTAACCAGCAATAGCTTCAACTGGTGTCTGATCATTGGTTGATGCAGGAATAGAATATGTACCACCTGTAATTTGTTCGTCGAACCATTCTACGTTAGAGAATGAATCGCCTGGTAATGTTATTGGTTTACCACCAATGACATAGTTATCATCAATATCATATGTTGTTGGGGCAGGTGTAGTAATTGTAGTAACTGGTTCACCTGGAAAATTACCAGCAGCATTATATCCTACTTCCAGCACTATTGTGGCAGAATCACCAGTGGTCGTGATGTCTACAAAATGACCTCTTAATGCGTTATACTTAGATGTACATAATTTAATAGTATCATTGTCAATCTTAATGACCCACCACTCAGTGTTAACTGCAAAGTTTACGTTAATAGTAGAACCTGCTGGTGGATTACCTGGTGCATATGTCATTACAGCAGGATTTGTTGCAGGATTAGTCTTTACTCTCAACTTATGTCCTGTTGCCATACCATGAGCAGTAATAGTAACAGTATCATCAACTGTATTGAATGCTGCCTGTGTTATGCTCATCTCAACTTTAGTACCAATCCCAGAAACGTTTCCATACGTTGATGCATTGGGGTCAGTAATAATATAATCTGTAATTCCATGTGAATGGAATAATGGAACACCACCTGAAGGTATGAAATAGTTTACAGATCCAGTACCATTCTTATATCCAACTGAATGGTCATCTAATACATATCCAGCACCTTCAAATGCACCTGCTTCTGGTGCTTCTGATGTCAACACTGCATGTTCATGTTCAGGAACAGCAGAAATCATCTTCTCTTGTAATGGTCCAACCTTCATGGTAACTTCACCACTAAGAGTAGCACCAACAAATTCTACAACATTATCGTAACCACCAACAACAACACTACCAATATCCATTAACTGTTGTTGTTCACTCTTACTAAAATACCATTTACCACCAGTATTACCAACAGCAGATATTACACTACCAGATACAGGAGATCCACCACCTTGCACACCTCCACCTGCACCAACTAATTTCCTTGTTTTATAGTCTGGAAGGTCAAATGTTATAGCACTTGCCGATCCAAAGTCTGATTTATTGAAACTTCCACCTGTACCACCATAGTTATCCTTCAAGACTTCATATAATAATGGATAATCTTGAGCATTAACTGTCGATCCATCACAGTATAAGAAACCAGGATACTGATTATCAGGGTCACTAGCAGAATTTGATGATACTGTCTGTATTCTTATCTTACCAAGACCATCAGAACCTGCTTGAAGAACCTTTAATACATCTCCTGGTGCATATCCATAACCTTCTTGTTTTATAGTAGCATAATCAATTGCTCCACCAGCAGTAGCAGCAATACCAACTCTTAATCCAAATCCTTCTGACGTTATGAATACTATATTACCAGCAGATCCTAGATCTGTGATGTTATAAAAGTAACCAGCAGCAATATCACCTGTGTTTCTTGCCAATCTAAATGTATTTGTACTAACAATATCAATAACTGCTGTTAATCCTGCATCGACAGCAACACCACCTGTACCTCCGGGTGACATAGCAACAGTTGCTGTAGCAGCAGTGCCACCACCTCCAGTAATAGTAACTGTTGGGAATTGATATCCAATACCACCATCTACTACATTAATGCCAGTAACTACACCAGAATTAACTACAACCTGAAAAGATCCTGTTGTTACAGGACCACTACCATTATCTCCAACAACTACTGTTGGTGAACTTGTATACCCTGAACCACCGTTAGTTATAGTAAATGATTGAATAGAACCACCAAGTTTTGCTTTGTTTGGTGATTGTGATGTGGATTTAATTATTATCTTATCACCATCACTTAAAAGATTTCCTACACCAGTGAATGAAAATGTATCATTACTTACTGATAGACCACCCTGTCCAATAACCATTTCTATTGGTTCTATTGGATAACCTGCTGGACTCATTAAATCTGATTGATACCCCGAACCAGTTCCAGCAGCATACTGTGCTATCGCAGTAACTACACCATCATCTGATACCTTATCGTCATCTGCCTTAAACACAGGTAAGATTGCACCAATAGGCATAGTTGATGACGTGTAAGTCACCTTATCTGCTAAGTAGTTAGAGCGAATATTTCTCATTAGACTTTAATTAGATAATCGACCATAATAAAAGGAGCAATTAAATTGTCCATCTTCTTAGTTTGATCAGGAGTAATATTAATTGTGGAAGTCATTCCATCAGTACTAACGAAGAACTCAGTAGTATTTAAGTTATAATTGGTAGTACCTGTCTCATAATTGATGGTATGAGTATGATCTGTTGGATCAGATTCATAATTCAAAGCATTAGTTGTTACTACCACGTTAGATATCTGTGGATACACAGTATTTGCTATACCAGTATCAACAGCAGTATCAAACGGCATGACATTAGATAAGTCAGCAGTATGTGAATAACCATTAGTACCTGTCTGAGGTATATCATCAGTACCAACACCAGTTGCACCAGCAATATAGTTTGATGAGATACTTAAAGAACTACTCGCACATGTCATAGACTGTTGACCAATTGGCCAAGGTAATGTCTGGAAGCATGTATTAGGTGTAGTATCTATGAATAGAGGTATAATACTAGGACTTTGACCAGCAATATTATCACCAGATTGTGTAGTAGACTGTGAACTTGGTACTAAACAATAGATATTAAATCCAGCACAAGCATTCTTACACACACCATAGTATTGATAACTAACACCGAAACCACTAGGAATATAGTTGCCTGGTGTGAAGTTCACTGATTCTGCATACAATCTACAAGCAGGTTGTGCTTCCTGGTTACCACCAGGACCATCAACCATTGTGTGATAGTACCATTCATGTACACCAATCGTAGAAGCATTCCTGTAATAGTTTAATTCAAACATATCACTACCAGCACGTCTCTTGATCCTACACCTTCTGGTTGTAGTATAGTGACAGTGTGGTTGGAATCCATTTACAGGAACAATCTCCGAATCTACGTATCTTGGTCTAGTAAATGAAACATTACCTCTTAGTGCAGCAGTAACTGGTGGGATTCTAAACTGTCCACTTAAAGTAATAGTAGCAGTACTTCCAACATTACTTGACACCTCAATACCAACACCAGACTTATCTATTGTCTGGTTAGCAGCATTGGTTACTGTCAGGTCATTCATTACACCCTGATCCGAACCACTTGATGCTTTAATAAACTTTGATCTTAAATCTGGTACTTGAAACTGTGAAGTAGTTAAAGTAACACCAGTCTGTTTGAATACACATAGATCACCCAGTCCTAAAATCTCAGCAAGAGCAGGGTATTGTGTTTCATTGTATACACTACCATCACATCTCAAATAACCAGCAGGTAGTAACGATGCACTGAGTCCTACTGTAGGATCATTAACATCTAATTCTCTAGGGAATGCTATCAGGGATCCTGTTGTAGTACCTAGTTTATTTCTCTCTTGTGATAGGAATGCTGCCATTAGAATGCCCGTATTAACATTATTACTGTCTGGGAAGGTGTATTGTTATCTAATACAATATTTAATGCACTATCGATGTCAGAAACATTAACAGTATATGATTGTACATTATTAATAGCGATATTTGAAGGTGCTCTCAAGCCTGGAGCAGTCATAGAAATATCAAATGTAAAATGATTATGCGGAGCAAGACTTGATTCTGTGAATACTTCACCAGAATGACTCAAGTTTGTTGGATAAGTTACACTTTGATCTCCACCAATATAGTTCTTCTTACCCATAATACCTGATGTATATGGTGGTGGGAAGACACCAGTATGTGCAATCATTTGGTGGCCATAATTATAAGTGTCACCAAAGGCAGGAGTATTACCACTACCTTGTGGTATAGTTCTAACCTTACCGATTTCAGGAATAGTTCCTTTAGTCGCAGGGTCGAATGTCTTTCCTTCACTGGTTACAACAAGAGTATTGTCATCATAGTATGTGATAGATCCGAATCCATTCTGCCAACTATCAGGACCATCATTACCACCTGCACCAGTTAGGTTAGCAGATTCATAATCAGGTGATCCACTAGTAGCATAGAATGTAGTCTCGAATGTTTGTACATACTTACCAGAAGGTTGAGCAGTAGTATATGATCCGGGATGCCTATGAGCAGGTGTGTGGTCTATACCTAGTTTTCTACCGAGAACATAGTATGTCTTAGACCATGTAGGATCATTCAGAGTAAACTCTTGAATCCTACCTGCCATATTATTAATACCATCAAGTTGGAATGTTATATCAGTGTCAGCACTGTAGATAGCAGGGGGTGTTACCGCAGTACCATCACCTTCAATCAAAGGACCAACAACAGTATCAGCATCCGCTTGATTGTACTGATATTGTGCGTCACCCAACATAGTTCTCTCAACATCAACCAATGCTCTACCATTTAAGTTAGGAACACGAAATTGATCTGCCGCTTCATAATCAGGGTAGTTACCCTTAATTGATGTAGCAGTGGGACCATATGTGTTACCAATCATAGATGCTAGTAAAGGATATTCACTAGCAGAATGAGTAGCTCCATCACATAGTATCCAACCATGTGGCACGTTAGGGGGATTTGATCCTCTAAGCGTTGAGTTACCTCCCCATGGCATTATAGTGCCAATGGGTGAGGTCTTCATTGTTTTGACTCTGTTGTAGAATGCCATTATAGTTCAGTTAACCACCAACCTTGATATGCAGCAGGGATGAAGTTATCTCCATCTGATTGACCAACGAATATTAGACCGAAGGATGCGTTTCTGTTCTGTACAACAAGTTCACCAGATCCGTATGGAGTAGATAGACCACCCAACTTAGTACCTTCAGTATCACCTTGAATTGCAACTGGTTCACCACCTACGATTGGAGCACGAATTACGAGAGAGTTGTTATAAGTCAATTGACCACCAACTTCAGTAAATCTAATGATGTCTCCAGTCTCAGCAAGAGATGGTAGAGTTAATACCATCGCACCTGTTGCTGGTGCTACTGCTACAATATAATTTATATTGCTAGTAACACTGCCTGTTGCGTTAACGAAGGTAGACTTATGACCACCATTCTTGTTCTTCCAACCAGTGTAACCAAATCCATCGATAGAACAGTCTTGGTTAATCTGATAGTTCTTAGTACCACCATCACCAAGATTTCTAACTGTGAATATCTTCTGGGTATTAGATGCAGTTGTAGCAGCAATACCATTGATATCTAAGAAACGACCAACGAATGTATCACCATATTCAGGTTCAACACGGAATGTTGGTGAGAAGGCAGTGTTAGAGAACTGAATTGCATCAGGATCCTCAACACACTTACTTGGGAATACTCTTAGGAATCCACTTATGTCTGTAGCAGCATTAACAACTAACTTACCAGCTTCAAAGTGGTGCTCGTCGTTATTTACTAATGTGAGGATAGGTACGTTATTATCACTACCCATGATGTCGAAGGAAGATCCGATGAACTTAACATCATCGTATACTGTCAAACGACCATGATGGAAGTCCTTCTTGACCAATGGTGTTCCACCAGTGGTTGTTACTGAGTTTCCTACCTCAAAGATTTCATCACCGATGAATAGGAAGTACTCTCTATCCTTGAAGAATGGAACTACATCACTGTTCTTTAACTTGATTTCTACAAGAGATGAACCTGATCCAGCAATATCTTCTTCAAGTACAGTTGTCTCTCTAAGTAATACTCTCCAGACAGTTTCACCGTCAGCGTGAGTCTTAGCAGCACCAGGCCAGTTAGCAACGTTATTAATACGAGTTACAGGCAAGTATCCAGCAGTACCAGAGGTTACAACTGGAGTACCAGTTATCTGCATGAATTCTTCTTGAGTACCTGAACCGTAACCAACTAAGATGAAGTCGTTAATTGCAAAGTTGCTAACGTTATCAACTGTGAGTTGGGTTGCAGTTGTTGTAATCGGAGTTACAGTATCAACAAATGTTGTTGCAATTCCGTTATCAACTTTAGGATCCTTAAGTACTGTGTATACAGTAGCACCAACACTATGTGATGATACACTAGTTCCAAACTTAGATCTCTGTGTGTAAACTCTACCACTTGGGTTACCAATTACAGTGTCACCACTGCAAGCATCGATAGTGAAGATATCACGAACACGATCTGTTATACTAAACTTCTCGTTCTTCGCTGCCTTTAATGATACACCAGTTGCAGTTCCAGCACCAGAGAAGGCAGTGTTCAGTGTTACTGTACTACCAACGATGCTGACGATCTGAGGATCAACCTGTCTTGTGATACCACCATCAGTTACGAACTGATTCTGTGTTAATGTTACTGCATTACCACCGCTTACTAGTTGAACGTAATCGTTAACTTCAAGTCCAGTAGTATCAACAACGTTAGTGATAGTTGTGAATGATGCTGCGATATCACCAGTGAATACACCAAGAGAAGCAGCAGTTGCCTTGTAACCAGTCTTACATCCACCAATGAAGTTGAATGAACCGTTAACAGTTAACTTACCATTCTCTCCATCAACACCATCGTTACCAACGATTACTCCACCAGTTACGGTGTCAACCTCGAACAATACGTTACCAGGACATCCATCCTTAATTTGTAACTTCTTATTGTTCTGTGTAAGAGGTGTTGCTAGTTTGAATACTTCACCTTGATTGAAGGTTCCGTCTGTGTTTGTATCTTCACGATCAACAATAACATAGTCTCTTTGGACTGTTAGTGTTCCACCGAAAGATGCTAAGTAGATATTCTCCTGAGTACCAGTAGAATCAATTGTCTGCTCTGTCCATGTAGCATCAAATGCGATGTTACACTTATAGATTGGAGTTCTGTTTGTTACTGTATCAGGGTGATTAGTCTTGACAGTTGTGAATGTACCAAGTGGTTGTCTCTCAACTGTTAGGTAGTAAGGAGCTTGTTGTACTCCACTTAAACCACCAGAAGCAACTCTTACGATCTCTGGGTGTGTTCCTGTTCCTGCATCAACTGTTGTGTCAAGGATTATGTAATCACCTTCACCAAAGTAACTACCAGGATTATTGAGTAATGGTAAGTAGTACTGATTACCAGTTAGAGCAGGTAGGTCAGCACCGCCAGGTCCAGCAGCAGCTATTACATTCTGGAATGTAGTACCGCCCCATACTCCTGAACCAGCAGTGTCAAGACGGTTGTAATTTGGATCTGCTTCGATAACTTCAAGTACATTGATGATGTCAATGTTCTTATTGTAAGTACCTACTGATATAATACCACTTGCGTGAGCGAATGGAGTAGATCCTAACTGTGCTCTATCACCAACGAAGGAGAAGGCAGAAGTACCACCGCAGAGGTTAACGCTACCGTTAAAGGTTGCTGTACCATCTACTTCAAGGTTATTTCTAACTGTGGTTGTACCACCTTGACCAGCAATGTTAACTTCAGAAGAGTTAGTTGCTACGTCAATGGTCTGTGTATTACCAGAGAATAAGGAAACAATACCTGCTTCAGTATTCAGAGTTACGATCTGTTCTGGTTGTGTTCTATCACCACCAAGTATCTTGTCTGCACCGAATGTTGCATCACCTGCGTAGGATACCTTTCTATTTCCAAACTTAACGTAGGATAGTGATTCGTTATTACCGTATGCACCACCAATTTCAATCTTAGAAATGTTAGTTGCAGTGTCAGCAATAGCACCTAAGAAGATGTTACTGTCAACAGAAGCACTACCAATCTTGATAGTCTGTTGTCCAGTTACAGAATCACCAATGTCTATTGTCTGAGCTGCTGTTGTAGTATCAGCGATTGTTAAGGCAGTTGCAGCACCCGCAATATTAACTGTGGTTGCAGTACCGTTAACAAGATTGAATGTTGTAGCAGCAGTAGTAAGATCTCCACCATCAATTTGAACATCTAGATCAAATAGTGCATTGCCAGTGAACTTAGAAGTTCCGTTGACAAATAAACCGTATGAGGAAAGATTTGCATCTGTTGCATTGATACCAACCTGACCAGTACCTACAGTATTAGAAGTTTTAACTCTAAGTGTTGACTGGTTAAGAGGATTGTCTGCATCACCACCGACTAACAATGCGTCAGCACGACCATTCTTAGTACGAGCAGCAAACTCAGCATTAGTTAAGAAGTCTGGGGTTGTTGTACCACTGATGAATGCACTACCAACAACATCCAAGTTAGCCTTAGGATTAGTGTAAGTATCTACAAATCCAGTCTCGTAAGAACTGTGTGATGCTCTTGCTACTGTGTTAACACCAAGTCTGTAGTCACCTATAGAACCAGCACCCGATACCAATGTATTTCTAACATAAGTACGGATTGCATCAGCACCTATAACACCAAGTTCCTTGAACTCTGATGTAGAAACAAATATCTTAGGATCAGGGTTGTTACCAGCGACAATTGTTGCCCAGTTTAAAGTAGCTTGTGCTTGAGCAGTTGTTACTTGGAAGTGAACGTAGTTATTAGTTGGTGAGAACGCATCTCCAGAAGGTGAGTAAACAGGCCAACCTTGTGGAAGGTTCAGTAGAGATACTGGGTAATTGGTAAATCTAATCTTGGAAGAAGATGTAATACCAAGTGCTTGGTTCTCTACAGCAACGTTACTCGCTTCAAATGTAAGTTTAACAACGTTACTACCGTCAAATGTGATAGTGAAGATGCTATTTACAGAGATCTCACTGAAGTAGTTGGCATAGATCCAACCAAGTGATCCAGATTCTCCAATCTCATCACCTTTCAGTAGAACATCACCAGACTTAGGTTGTACACCACCATAAGTGATGAACTGATTAGTATTAATTCTAGTACCAGAATTTGCAACAAGTGATGTCTGGTTAGGTGTCATGTTAGTTGGAACACCACCTGAGTTAGTATGAGTCTGGAACATATATTCCTGACCATTACCTCTGGAGTTGAATCCAAATACAGCAGCATCTACTCTGTTCTTGCTAAGGCGAATGTCACCACCCTGTGCAGGAGTGAAACTATTTCTGTCTAGTGACTCATCCTGTTCTAATAGAGTAACTGGATCAACCGAACTTACATTAGAACGAATGATAAGTGCATCTCTATTTTGTGTTAGATCGGCATCCTGAACACTTATCAATACAGGAGATTCAAATGTGTTAACAAGACTTCCGTTACCACCAACAACTGTGATATTCTGGTTGAATGTTACAGCAGTGTCAAATGTGGTTACTAGACCTCCTACTACGTCATCTGGGTCTCCATCATCATTCAATGTAGCAGCGTCAAGGAAGGTCTCTTCGCCTGTGATAGCGTTGATCTTCTTATTACCGATATAAAGGTCTCCGTTGGAGTTTAGACCCGTGTAGAAGACTATACCACCGTTCTGCTTCTTAGACTGAGCATAGAAGTCTTCTAATGGTGTAAGAACAATCTCTTGACGAACTGGTAGACCAGTTGAGTAGTTACCTGGACCAAATCCAAGATACTCAAACGTGTGGTTACCTGCACGAGCAATAGATGGTCTACGGAATTCAACGTAGAACTTATCATCTGTCATTACTGTGCTTGTACCAGCAATCTTAATCCTACGATCTTCAGAACCAGATGTAGCATTACCACTCTGTGCCTGAACTGTGTAAGTATTCTCTATGAATGCTGGTTGCTTAACCCAATCTTCGACTAGTTCTCTTGTTACAGATCCCTTATAGTCGTTAACGGTAACTAAACCGTGTGTATAGTTGTCAGCAGCAGAATATGCTTGTGGTGGATCAATTAATCCAGCATATACATTCTTCTCTTCTGATGTTGTACCAGACTTCTGGAACCAGAGAGGATCGTTTCTGTAGTTTAGAGGATATAGTTTGCTAACTGGCTGTGAGAATCTAAATTCCTTGAAGTTATTAACAACTCCAGGACCAGTTGGGAATGGTTGAATGTTACCACGTAAGCAAGTTAAGTAGAAGATACCTTCTTGCTGTCCGAAGATACGTTTCTGTAGTGTCTCTACGTTGAAGATGTAGAAGGTATCTTCAATAATACCTACATCATTTACAGTATCAACGTAGTATTCAATACCAGCATCGTCAGTAATACGATCACCTGGTGTGATAGTATAGACATTAGCACCTGCTTGCTTGTAGTAGTACTCAGGATATCCCTTAGCAATAAGTGTCTTGAGTGGCAGTGACTTACCAAAGTCCTGATCCTCTACCATATCAGCGAAGATAGTTCCTTGTGTAAACCTTGTGCTTACAAATTCACTATACTCTAATTTTCCGCCGCGAATATTTTTCAGGATTAAGTAGTGATTGCTTCCAACATTGTAATAAGCATGTACGTTAGCAATACCTGAAGAATTACCTGTCCATTGAATCTGGTTAGTAGTAATACTCTGTGTCTTATTGGTTACGAAGTCTCCACCTTGAGGAGCATCGATCCTCACTGTAGTGAATGTCTCGTTCTTAAGACCAGGATAGTTTACAATGTCAATTGCATGGTCAAATACATTCAACTCAAGGTACTTGATAGTAGGATCTAATGGATCTTCTACATAACGACCACTTTGAATTGTTGCTTTGAGTCCACTAGCAGTTGTAACGAATGCACGATAATCAATACCAGCATTAGTTAAGTCTTTCTTGTATGGATCATACTTAGCTGCTACACTGAGTGAATTACTTGTGAAGTCTGCTGCTGTATATCCAATGTACTCATTCTGTTGTCTTGGGTTCTTGAACCTAGCACCGTATACTGATCCAGTTACAGGCTTAAGTACAAGTTTCTGTGGGATTAACTTACGAGTATCATCAGTTCTTCCCTTGATGACGAATCCATTGATAGGATCTCTTGCATTCTCAATATCCTTTGGAATAACATAACGAATCTTATATGTTCTGTCATCAGCAGTACGATCATCCTTAAGACGCTCGAACCACATGTCTGTAGATCTAGGAGTTGCCTGAAGGTCTGGTTGATTGATTCTCCAGAAGATGTTATCATCATATCCAGCAGGGGATCCAGTAACCTCATCCTTACACTTGATGTACCACTTACCAGAAGTAGTAACAGCATCAGTAAAGGTTGGGTCGAATGCCATTGGTGACCTGCTCTTGTTAGCATAGGTCGTGAACTTGATACCAGTTTGACCAGGATCAAATGTAACTCGTACATCATTCAGTGCATCTGCCTTGCTTAGGTGGATGGTGAATACCTTATCATTTTGGTAACGAACATAGAATGATACGTTAGGGTTAAGTCTACCGTAATCTGGGCTAGAATTATCTGTTACAGCAACGTTAGCATTATTTGCAAACGCTGTAGATACTAGAGGTAGTTGTGAACCATCTTCGGCTCTGAAGAATACTTGCTGTGCTGTTGTGGAGTTGGAAGGTTTGTCAACAATGTTTGGAATCTCTGTCTCAAATCCACCATTACCTGAGAAGGATGCAGCAGTTGCTAAGTTAGTTCTGTATGAATGTAGATCATAACGATCATCAAGTACGAACTGATAGATATCAATCTCAACATCAGGATCAACACTTGTTGTTTCAGATGAATAGATGTAGATACCAGCAGCAGCATTCTCCTTAGAGGTTGCAAGCATTAACTTGGTCTGGTCACTACCATTGAAGTATGTTGTACCACTATAATCAATTGGTTGTGTGGTTCTGCCCGGAGCAATTACATAGTATGTTACGTTAGGTTCAAATCCATTAGGTAGTCTAACAACACGCTTGTCTACTGAAACATACTTACCTGTTACTGAGTCAAAGCGAGGACGTGGAACCAACCTTACAGGTGTTCCAGTCTCGAAGTCGTGAGCATTAGTTGAACCAGCACCAGTAGTATCAATTGTGAATACTGTTGATCTGGAAGCAAGCAATGATGTATTAACTGTCTGTTCCTGACGAGTAACAGAACCAAGACCACTACTAATAATGGTGGTGATGTTACCAATCAGTGTATTGATTGCAGCTGCTGTTGCAGCACACTCAGCATTACTTGAGTTAGTTGTTGAGTCTCTAGTGATATCTCTATCAGCATCACTAACAGGACCAATAACCTTAGTTAATGGTGCTGTATCTGCCCATGCTCCACCAGCATATGTGAAGTATAGGTTGATTGAACTGCTTGACAGGATAGCATTAACTTTATTACCTGTTTCTAAACGTGATCCATTAACACCCAATTCAATTGTGGTGTTACTAATAATTTTCTTGACGTATGTTCCTTCTGGGATGGTTGTGTAGAGTGGTGTAGTACCTGCTGCCTTAAGAACACCTTGTTCGTAAGGAGATACACCGCTTTCATCATACTCTACTACACTCATACCAATTACAATACCACTTGTATCACCTACATCAACGGTTGAAGAACCAGCAGTAGTTGTACAGTTATATGCTAGGAAGTCGAAGTTCCTCATTGCAGCGGTACACATGTTACCGACATAGTTCCAAGCATCAATTGTTTCAGATGCTTGACCATCAACGAAGTCTAACTGAGCATTAACGAAGTATGCTTCACCAGCCTGTACACTGTTGATGTTACCACCAAGACGTAAGTCATTGACAACAGCATCTACGATGTAAGCAACGTCTCTGAAGCACTTAGATTGCTCATTGTTGATAGTAAAGTCACCCGTATTAAGTGTTGGTAGACCGTTAAGGTTACCAGCAAGGATGGAATCAACAAGGATATCGAATAGAGTTTCAATTGTATTTCTAACGTTAGCACAATCCCACTCACCATTACTTACGTTAACTAGGTCATTAAGATTACCAGCAAGTAAACTGTCAGTGAAGATGCCAACTAATGTATCAACTGTAGAAAGAACCTCTGCACAATTACCTTGAGTATATGTGGTAGGTTGTGTTGGTTCTGTTCTTGTGATACTATTAAGGTTACCAACAGCAGCATCAGTACCTACACCCTGAACAATGATGTCCATCAAGGTGTCTGTTGCTGATATCATACTGTTACATGTAGCAGCATCATAAAGACCAATTAAGGTTAGATCTTTAACCTGTTGGTTAGTAGCATCAGGAGTCCAGTTAGTAGGTGTAACTGTTGTGTTTGTAATTACATCTGCTACAACTGCTTTTACTTTCTTATAAACTTCAGCAACTTCTGTACGCTCACTCTGTGGCATGAGAAGTGGTACACCATTGAAGTTATTAGTTACGAAACCATTACCTATATCATAGATCTTATGGTTACCACCATGCTTCATGTTGTATGATAGATCTCTAACAACATCATAAACGTCATCTAAACAATCCTGCTCAGTATATCCAGCAGCAGGAGTGTAAGAAGGATGAACTACCTTCATCTGTTCATATGCTTCCTTAGCAATGAACTTAGAGTTAGCAAGAAGTAATACAGATACATCAGCATTAGCATCAGATACTATTGGTGGTTCACCAGTAGTGTCAGTAGTAATACTTGTGTCTTTCTGTGATAGTTGGTTGTTAATAGCAAGGTTGATCTGATCTTGAACCTTATTCAAACCAACGATAACTTGATTAACTTCTCCTTGTACACCATTACTTAACAGTGCATTACCAGAGAAATATGTCTTGAGGTAAGAGATTGTGTACTCGTTACCACCGAACCAAAGGTCTTGTGCTATAGCATCTATGATCCTACCTAAGTCTCTTCTACACTTAGTCTCATAGTTTGTAGAAGCATGGTTGGAATCATATGCATTGATAGCAGTAATTGCTTCAGTAATGATGCTATTCTTATTAGCAAGAATAAGGTTACGTGCATCCTTGTTACGGCTAGCATTTAGAGAAGAATCTCCTCTGAAGATTGTAATTGCATTATTCTCAGCAGATACAAATGTATGAGGATACTCACCACCTTCTATAACAAGTCCTCTTTCAAGGTTGTTTGCAGTAGCAGATACAAATGTATGAACAGTTGTATTGGTTGAAGGAATAGTCTTCAGTACTTGTACATCAAATGTGTTTGCTTGTACATTGAAGATCTTCAACCACTTGCCAGCAGAAGGATCTGTAGGACGTGGATATGTGTGGTTAGTATTGTGACTATCCTGAGCACATGTAAATGTTAATGAGTTGTTTGCAAGTTTGATATGCTCTCCATTTACAAATCCGTGACCATTAACAGTCAGTGTCATAACACCAGTAGAAGGCTGATATACAGCACCAGTTACTGAGTGTGTGTTGCTAGTATTAACGAATGTATGAGTATAGTTACCACCAGCAATCACTGCGCCAGAAGCAGCAGATACAAATGTATGTGTTGTGGTATTAGAAGAAGTACCAACGTTAAGTGTGATACTATCTGAAGTTACAGATGCAATATTGATTGCAGTATTGTATGCAGGATCTCCAGCTCTAGGATAGGTATGATTAGTAGCATTACTATCTTGAGCACATGTAAATGTTAGAGAATTATTTCCTAGTTTAATACTTGTACCAGCAGTTAATGTGTGAGTACCAATTGTAAGTACCAGCACACCAGAGGTGGGATTGTAGGTAGCTCCGCTAACATTGTAGTTAACAATAGGAGATTGGCCAACGTTAACCGTGACTGTTCCATCTTGTCTCTTAACTCCATTACTTACAGCAGATACAAATGTATGAGCAGATGTATCAGGAGATGCACCAATATTAACCTTAAATGTGTCAGCAGTTACAGCGGAAATTTCTAACCACTTACCACTTACAGGGTCAGTTGCTCTAGGATAGGTATGGTTTGAAGCATTACCATCCATAGCACAGGTCATTGTTAATGAACCATCAGCAATCTTAACCATATCTCCATTAGAGAATCCATGACTAGCGATAGTTAATACTAATTCACCAGTAGCAGGAGCATATGTTGCATTAGTTGCTGTATGATTTGTAGATCCAACTGCGGTAACATTCAGTGCAGTATTATATGCTGGATCACCTGTTCTTGGATAAGTATGGTTTGTACCATTGTTATCCATGCTACAAGTAAAGGTCAAAGCATTCTTCGCTAACCTAATACTTGTTCCTGTATTAATTGTGTGACTACCTAAAGTAAGAACTAAATCACCAGTTACAGGATTGTAGGTAGAATTATTAATATCATATCCTTTAGCAGTTTTTGCACCAACATTTACTGTAAGTGTATTAGATGTAGTGGAACTGATAGGTAATGTCTTACCATATACAGGATCAGAAGCACGAGGATATTTGTGTTGAGTAGAGTTATTGTCTTGTTCACATGTGAATGTCAATGCGTCTGCATTAATACTCAGAGAATCACCTGCCTTCTCAATACCATTAGCAGATGCAGATATAAAGTTGTGGATATAATTACCACCAGTTATGAGTGCATTAGTATTAGCACTTACAAATGTATGAGTGTAGCTACCACCTGTCTTAACAGAACTAGCAACAGCACTAACAAATGTATGTGCTGTAACGTTAGAAGATACACCAATGTTAATCTTAATAGTTCCAGACTGCTTGATTAAACCATCAGCAGTAGCAGAAATGAATGTATGTGTATACTGATCATGAGCAGGTGAAATACCTACATTAACTTCAAATGTATTTGTAGTCTTATTAGCAACTGTCAACCACTCATCAAAAGCAGGGTCAGATGTTCTTGGATATGAATGGTTTGATTGTCCATTATCCTTAAGACAAGTAAATGTTAGAGATTCCTTAGCAAACTTAACCTTATCTCCATTGTTTAATCCATGACCACTAACAGTAATTACCATTACACCAGTAGAAGCAGTGTAAGCAGCACCTGTTACAGTAGTAGTTGTAGTACCAACTTCCTCTACAACAATAGAATTGTCATAGAATGGGTCAGTCTTCTTAGTTAAACCATTATTAACAGCAGAAACAAAGTTGTGAGTTGTAATGTTAGAAGAAACTCCTACATTAACTTGGAAAGTATTTGTTTGTACGTTGAAAACACTTATCCACTTACCACTAATAGGGTCACTAGAACGTGGATATGTATGGTTAGAACCATTGCTATCCTGAGCACAGGTGAATGTTAGCGAATCATCTGCTAACTTAATCTGTTCTCCGTTGTTTAATCCATGACCTGCAACTGTCAACTCAAGAACACCAGTAGAAGGAGCATAAGTTGCACCTGTTACTGTAGCAGTTGATGTAGTAGTTCTAGGATAACTGTGGTTGGTTGCGTTACCATCCTGAGCACAGGTGAATGTTACAGCACCGTCTGCCAACTTGATGTTGTCGGATGCTTTAGTAATACTGTTAGCAGCAGCAGAAACAAAACTATGTGTAGTTGTGTTTGTAGAAGGAACGGATGCTAATATCTGTACAGCAAACGTATCTGTAGTAACACTACTAATTTGTAACCATGCACCACTTACAGGGTCAGTTGCTCTAGGATAAGAGTGGTTAGTACCATTACTATCTTGATCACAAGTAAAGGTTAATGCACCGTCATCGATTCTAATCTTCTCACCTTCTTGGAATCCGTGACCAGCAATAGTAAGTGTTACAAAACCTGTATTAGGATTATATGCAGCAGCAGTTGGAGTATATCTCTTAGCACCACGTATGTTGTGGTTACCAATGGTCAACTCCATTATACCTGTTGTAGGTGTATAAGTTGCATTGGTTGGAGTATATTCTACAAGAGGTGATGCACCAACATTAAGTGTAACGCTATTAGCTGTAGTACCTGTAATCTGTATTGATTCACCAGATACAGGGTCAGTTAATCTTGGATAACTATGAACTGTAGCATCATCATCCATTGAACAAGTAAAGTTCAATGAGTTATCTGCTATCTTAACGTATGTACCAGTTGATAAAGTGTGACTGCCTATAGTTAAGACAAGATCACCTGTAGTAGCATTGTAACTACCAGCAGAAGGAGTGAAGTATACAGTAGGAGCTGCACCTACATTTACATTAACTGTATTTGTAGTTGATCCTGTAATAGTCAACCAAGCACCAGAAGCAGGGTCGGATGAACGAGGATAAGTATGACTACTATAACCTCCATCCATGTCACAAGTGAATGTTAGAGAGTTGTCTGCGATCTTAATCTTATCACCATTAGTATATCCATGATTAGGAATAGTTAATGTTAATAGACCGTTAGCACCATTGTATGCAGCACTAGTTGCTGTTGTTGTAGTAGATCCAGTGAATCCATGACTAGCAACGGTTAATGTTAAATCTCCAGTCTCAGAATTATAGGTAGCACTCGTTGGAGTATAAGATACTGATGGATTTGCTGGATCCATAGTAATAGTATCGTCAGATACTGTCAATAGATTAGCAATCGCTTGCTTACAGTAATCTTTTGCTCTCTGGAATGCGTATACAGATTCTTCCTCTTCACCTAACAATCCATTTGATAGAGGAGTTCCATCTGGGTTAAAATATGTCTTAGTTGCAGCAATGACATTAGCATTACCACCATCTCTTAAATCTTCTGAGATAGCATCCACAACATAACCAATATCCCGCTTACACTTAGCTTCAGAAGAAGCATGACTCGGAGCATATTCCAAAGTTTTTGCCCACGCATCGTCTATGATCTCCTGTCTATTTGCCTGAATTAAATTACGAGCGTCTGCATATCTGTTAGCAGCAGGATCTAATCCTGGATTTACATAAGAAACGTTTCTAAGAGCAGGATATTTCTGTAGGATATAACCGAATACCTCCTCCTGCATCATGCGACGATTGCTTTCAATCAAATTAGCAGCGTCAGCGAATGCATTATTAACTGATAGTCCAGAAGGATTAAGAATACTACCCTTAGCAATATACTTAACGAAACCTGTTGGTTCTAGACTTACATTAAAGAGACCATCATCTCCAGGAGCAGATGGCTCAAGTTTTACATATAGTTTTTCAGATGACTTAGCACCAAGTCTATATCCTGTAATAGTAGCAGCAGGACGATTAACTGGGTCATTAAGATCATCACTACCTAAGAACAACTTAGTATAGTTTGTTGGGTTCTGGATAGTACCAGCAATATCAACTGTATAATACTGAACCTTCTCAGTGTTAGCAGAGTTATCGGTAACCTGCTTAGGTGGAATGATATCAGTAATGAATCCACCCTTATCTTGGTTGAAGGCGAATCCTTTAAATCCTTTAGCGTGTAATGATGTATTACCGAAGTTACTATTAGAGTTGGTGATACTCATATCACCACCAGACTCCATTAAGAAGTGGTCGGCATAACCAACAGCGAATATACTAACACACTGAATGAATGAATCTTCAGATGCTCTAACGTGGAAGTTTCTCCACTCATCTTTCCAGTAAGAATCACCTTTAGTGTGGTATGGTATTGTAGCAAACGCATCAGTTAGAGATGCTTGGTTCCAAGTATTTGAATACTCATCATATCTGATGAATGCTCTATCGTCTTGCTGTAGTGATACACCAGTGTACTGTGCAATAACAACTGACTTAAATCCAGTTGCTTTTAGACCATTTGCCCAGATACCACAAATACCCCATGTAGATCTGATGGAGCAGTTAAAGACGTATGGTGAAGCAGACTCAACAGAATCAACTTCTGCTAATGTCTGTGCGTTCTGACCAAGTGCAGGAGTTGAGTTTATATCAACAACCTTACCTGATGTAATATTTGTACCAATTGCAGCAGTTACAGAAGGTACTTCGTAGATAAACTTACGAGCATCATTCTGATCAATCTCTTTAATTGGGAAGATACCCTCAAGGATATCATCAATTTCTGTACTTGATATAGCAACGAATTGACCTTGGAAATAACCATGATCAACCTTAGTTGTTACTTCAACTTCTGTTGTAGATGCAGGGATAGAAGCATCAGTAGTACTGTCAGTAAACTTTAATGACTCAATGATACGAGAGTCAGATAGAGGTCCAACAATTCTGTTCTCTTGAACTCTAGGAGCAAACTCACCTGGATCATCAATCGTTGGTTGATATGCAGAGAATGCCTTAGCAACCTTTCTGTAGTATAGACCTAATTCTTCTGAATCAGCATATTCAAATACTGTTAATTTATGGTGAGAATAGTTAGGTGCTGCTAACTTAGTAAAGTCATTAGGGTCGTAATAAACTTCACCAGTTCCTTCGGAAGCATTCCATAATGGTGATTCACTAGATGTCTGACCATCTTTAATAGTGAACTGCCAGAAATAGCAACCACCTGTTACATTGAATATAGCAGAACGAGGAATAGTTCTTTCGGTAACAGCAGGATCTGGAACATATAGAGGACGTACAGTAGTTCTACGAAGGTCATAACCTACCAAAGAAGAACCACGAGGGATGATAGCACCACCCTCAGTGTTGTTAAACTTACGGAATATATTATCAGGATTAGATATATCTACAATCGAACTGTCTGTCCAAGCACCATTTGCTTGATCAAATCCAAATATATCAACTCCACTAGTGTCGGCAAGACCAGGACGGTTGTCAATGTAGTGGATGCCAGGCATCAACATGATAGTGAACTGATCGAACCTATCGTTATCGAATCCTGGAAGGTATGAATACCTAGCGATCTCGATAAAAGCACGTTGAATGCTCTTAAATGGGGTTACAGGTGAATTACCTCTATTAGATAACGCATCTGTTGCGTTGAAATCATCGGGTGAAACATACAAATACTTACCAGTTTTACTACTGATAAGATTATCCAGTCTTGTTAATGGCATGATTTTACTCTGACCCTGCTATAAAAATATCCTCATCTTATTTATACCGCAGAGCGTCAGTCCAGTTCTTAAAACTGTAAGGATGCCATATAGCATACTGCTCTGTTGAACTGATGAGTTGATCCCTAGTAGACACTTTTACATGGTCTAATATACGATCAAATTCCGCGTAAGGTTTGAATGAAAGACTTTTTGCATATTCCCAAAAAGGAGTGTCGTACTTAGATCCGTTTTGATAATGCCATAATACAAATGTCTCAATTTTCCGCATTCTATCCATTATTTCATTGTCAACTGCCTCTCTCGTAGCACGACCTTTAACAAGATGCATATAAGTTGTTTCCGCAACATGTTTATAGAAATGTCCTGAAGTAGCCTCCAATGGTTCTAAGAATGCTAGTCTATTACCATTAAGAATAGTCCTTTTACCTCTAAAGATACTTTTAGCAATATAATTACGAAATGATAGATCACCATCAGGTTCTACATCAAAAATTTTGCTGAGATTTTTTCTCGCTTCTTCCTTATTTGTTATTGCATTATTGTATAGGTAACCATAAGATGTACTATCATGATTAGGAACAATAAATGTCCACCCATCAGGTGTAGCAACAGAATCAGTATAATTCCTAGATGGTTCTTTAGGTCCAGTTGCTAATATTACAGCATTTATTGGATTAGTTAACCTATGATAATCTTCTAACGTATCTGGTATACCTCTACAGTCAAAAATATAATCAGCATCTATCTCTTGTTCTGGATCGCTAATATTTTTCTCTATGAAGTTATATTTGTCTAATACAACATCCTTTAATAAATCAGGAACATAATGAGCAGACATTATATTCATTGAAAATGGATGAAATATATCTTCCATTGTCCAATCTCTATAACGTATTCCTATCTTTTGTGTTGCTTTAATATTATTGTTACTGTGCCAATCAGTTCCTAATGCTGCATATATCAACCCTAACACATCAGGTGTAGTTCCTTGCCCCACTCTTTGAATAGGAACATTAGGATCATGGTATACATCCACTTCACTACCATAGAATCCATAATGCATTGCAGTAATACATCCACCTAATCCAGCACCAAGAACTGCAATCTTCATAGTAGACCCCAAATTTGTATAGTTATTCTAATAGCAAAACCATCAGGTGCTACTGAAGTAACTAAATGGTTCTCTGAAGTATCATTAACCACCATTACATTCTCTTCTGGAAGAATAGTATTCCATTCCTCTGTATTCTTATCTTGCCATATAAACCACCCACCAGAGTTAGGATGCCACTTTTCATTCATGTATATGGTTGCACCAAACTTACGTGATTGATCATTATGCATAGCAATACCAGAATGAGGTTGCCAGATATAATACTGAGCAACAACCTCACATTCTGGTATATACTCTTTAATCTCCTGTTTAATCAACTCGGTTGTCTCTGGTGACATCATAGATGCCATTGTATTACCAGATATACCTTGCCTTAATTCTGGTGGCCAAATCATGGTACTAGATGCCCATACATTCTTTGGCAGTTTCTCATTGATCTCCTCCTTACATTTCTGAAAGAGAGTATCACTTAAGGCATTTTTTATTACTTTCATGATCTACGGGATTGACGAGGATCGAACTCGCAACTTCCTGCGTGACAGGCAGGTGCTCTAACCAGTTGAACTACAACCCCAATGCCATCAGGGGGATTTGAACCTCCGACCTTGGCTTTACAAAAGCCCTGCACTACCACTGTGCTATGATGGCAAACTGGGATGGCTGGGCTCGAACCAGCGACAAATTGATTAACAGTCAATTGTTCTACCACTGAACTACATCCCATCACTGTCTTTTAAAATTAAGATGACCGTAATTAGATCCCCATATCTTCTGATGAGTTACAGGATCTAAACCTTCATCCATAACATCTAACCCTTCGGTGTTTAGAATAATACTGTTCCTGAGATATGTGCTCTTACCATTCCATTCAATGAAACATTGGCATTCTGGATCAGTACCACCTTCATACCTCTTATCACCTGTCTTCTTAAAGACCAAATCACATCCATCTCTATAAGTAAGAAGATCGTCTGTTAGTAATTCTAGATTAGTTCCTTGTAAGAACCGTTGCTCTTGATCACCATCAATCTCATAATTATGAGTACGAATCTCATCTATACCCTCAATTACGTCAATGACGTACTGTAAGTATGGTCTATTCCTTAGATAGTTATATGCTTGTTCTCCATAAAAACGATTGTCACCAATACGTTTATAGGTAATCCAAATATGAGCATAGCGTGTCGGATGAGACTGTGCTTGTCTCTTATTTGAAAATTGTCCTTCCAATAATGTAAGAAATTCACTCATGTTGGTATAACGTCAGGATTATATAAATCTAAATCGAATAGAACTGGATGACACTCTTCCTGAGTTAAATAATCTCCAAACCTAAGAATATCCTGTAAGGTATATTCTGGATTAGAGGCACACTCAGTGAGAACCCACTTATCTTCTTTGTCTGCCTTCTCAAGAGAATCAAACGCAAAGGGGATGTTCTCAATATAATACAGCAAAACTGGTTCTTTGTCAAGGAAAACATACCGTCTTGACACTCTATATGGTCTTGTCATGACCTTCAATCTACTACTACTATTTAACTACCGACCAATGTTGAAAGATACTGAAATCCTATCTTCCTCAGATTGGTTTATGTCTACCTTATGGTACAATGAAGATGGGAATAATATTATCATCCCCTCTGTTGGTGTCATATAATATGCTGGATGTACAGGTAATATCTTTTGAAATTGATCTGAATACGAACTCATTTCATCCCACATAGTAAATGTATTGGGATTATCAAAAACTAACTGACCAGAATCCTTTGGTGCGTGAATCCAAAAGACACCAGAAAATACAGATCCAGGATGATCATGCTTGTGGTTAAATGCTCCTGGACTGTTTATATTAATCCAGAGATCTTCTATATGAAAGTCTTGCCCATACTTTAAAGTTATAGAAAAGAATTCATGACGTAATGTTCTTTCTATTACATCCAATATAGGATTGGAACTACGTGTGTAATCAAATGAGGATTGCCATCCTCCTCTATTTGATATAACTCTACCGTTTGGATCACGGTCATATTCTCCATAGATATAATCCACCAATTCTTCTTTATTAAAATCCTTTACATCATATGCATGTAGAGTAGAAGGAAATAATGGTATAATTTTCATCGCATAAGTTTCCTCTTTAAAAATTTCACCCTCTTCTTAGCAGAACGTAACGCCTGTGGCTTCAGGGTACGCTTTGCTTCTTTCTTACTATGTTTTTGCCAATTCGGATACCTCATTGTCCTGTGGTCTATTAGGGGGTGTTGCTTCAGGTTGATTCCTTTGCTTTCTTATGAACTCACGTAGTTCTGGTCCTTCCTCCCATTCCCAGAGAGACTTACGACCCTTCTTGTCAACTGTCTCAAAAGATCTTTTGATTACAGCATCATCTCTAAGTTTCATAATGTTCTCTTTAAGATACAGTATATATGGTTAGGGTTTCTTCGCCCCTGGTATAGAAACCCTAAAAGATTAATCCAGAGCAGTCATAGGTAGCGATGCCTTGACTTTAAAATTATAGCATAAAAAAAGAGGGTGTCAAGCACCCTCTTTGAATTTATCTGATTAGAGATCAGAATACGAACTTAGCACCTACTTTAGCACCCCAGTTAACGATGTCGTCACCATTGGTGGCTTCATCAGTGATACCAGATAGTTCACCGTATACTCCAAGAGTATCAGTAGCGGCGATGTTAAGACCTGCCTTACCAGAGAATTCTCCTTCAGATCCGTCTGTACCGTCAACTGCTGTGAAAGCAGGACCGCCTTGGACATAGAAAGATACTTTCTCAGAAGCGTCTCCTTCATAACCGATATGAAGATCTGTAGTTGCTCCAGAATAATCTCCATCAGGATAAGAGATATTGCTTTCGACATTCACGTAAGGACCAGCAAAAGCGGCTCCAGCGAGAAGGAAAGGTGATGCTGCTACAGCAGCGATTGTTGATTTGATTGACATGTTTGTTTTTAGATATCTCGCAAGGAAAAAACCCCACGGATGATAATTCCCCCGACATGGGGAACTTTTGTACATCTACGCAGGGTTACGATCTTTCGAGTCCTTTGTATATTTTTGTGAAGATTATGCTTCACTTCAGTATTTATAATACTTCATTATCTAAGAACCGTAAAGCCCCCTTGTGCCAGTTTGTGAACTGTCACACTAGTTTAAGAATATATTAGCACCTTCAATAAAGACGCTAGTGGCAGCCTTAAGTTTCGCCGTACCAGCAGTTGCTTCAATATCTATGTTACCAGCAGTCGCCTTAACGTTAATAGCTCCATCTGCCTTAATATCCACTCCAGCTTTACCTTCAATAGTTGTTTTTCCTGTGGATTCATATTTTGCAGTGGTTTGTGCTTTCTGTTCTATATCGATCTTAGCATCAACAAGATACCTCCCTGCACTATCAATTTTCATACTACCACGAGAAGTTGTACATTTATATGTCATCATTCTATTGGTAAGCAATGGAATTAGAAACCTACCACCATAAGTACCAGTCTTAATACCACCAATCCTTTCATTAAAGTCACCTTTAACCTCAAGACTAAAATGACCAGCAGAAGCAAATGCTACTGTTCCTCTTGGATCTCTTGTTTTAGTATTAATCTCTTTAACCTCCCTCTCCAACTTCATCATCTTCTGTTCCCAGTAAGTCTCCACCTTACTCTCTATCGATCCTGCATTCATCTTCAACGGACCATCACCATTTTTTCCTGCTTGGAGTATAATATCACCACCTATCAACGTTAAATTTTCTGTAGCATTTAAACTAATTTTATTTGCAGTAACTACTACTGAACCTCCTGTGCTTGTAACTGTTACATTACCATTGGCAGCAAGTTCCATTGCATCAGCTTTTGAATCTGCTCCCTGATTGACTTCTATCTTAAGTGATTCTTCAAAGAATAAATGTCCTCCACCACCTGCA